>Ga0272440_1001690_pt1 | contig 17842 bp, 14 predicted proteins | sample SSMMMBAug17_FD_192440 | JGI IMG/M metagenome (GOLD analysis project Ga0272440, IMG submission 192440) | Marine sediment archaeal communities from Little Sippewissett salt marsh, Falmouth, MA, United States - SSM-MMB-Aug17 | ecosystem: Environmental > Aquatic > Marine > Wetlands > Sediment ...
GAGGGCGAACATAAGGTTCGCCCCTACATTGGTTTCGGACAGTGGTTGGATTTTGTTTTTTTTCGAGGCGTTATTTTCCCCTAAATTGTACATATGCCCCATGTGAGGCCATTCAGGACAAAATCCCCCGAAATATTTCCTGAGCACCGACCACACCAAGAAATCGGTTCTCCTGATCTACAACAGGCATGGGAAAGCCAGTAGCATAGTTCATTTCTACTGCCACGCGCATTGGCGTATTGAGATCCGCAAGGACAATCGTTTGTTCAGATATGGTTGATATGTCAATATCTTGTTGAAAAAAGACAGGTTCAAGACTGATGCCATCATTTGTAATTTTTTGCAGGGCCCCATTTTCAGTAAGATAACATAAATAGCGCTGTTCATTATCCAGGGCTTTAATATTGGAGCCATTTACCGAAGGAAGCTCTTCAGCAAATCGCATGAGCGCCGAGCATTTAAGGGCTTTCAGGGGATTCATTGACGCAACAAATTTTTTCACATAGGCATTGGCAGGTTGTGAAACAATTTCTTCGGGTGTTCCGACCTGAACAATATTGCCGGACTCCATAATTGCAATGCGTGAGCCAAGTTTTAATGCCTCATCCAAATCATGACTGACAAAAACAACTGTCTTTTTCAAGTCATTTTGAAGTTGAATCAGTTCATCCTGTAAATGTTCGCGGATGAGAGGATCAAGGGCTGAAAAAGGTTCATCCATTAAAAGAATATCTGCATCAGTGGCAAGCGCTCTGGCCAGGCCGACACGCTGCTGCATACCGCCAGAAAGGTCTGATGGATATTGATCCGCCCATTCACTGAGCTGCACCATAGAAAGTTTTTCTTCAACGATTCGGGTACGTTCTTTTTTTGAGATCCCACCAATTTCAAGCCCATAAGACACATTTTCCCGAATGGTCCGCCAGGGCATTAGAGCAAATTGTTGAAATACCATTGAAATGCATTGTGTCCTTAATAAATGGAGTTCTTTTCGATCACAATTGGCCACATTGATATCTTGTAAGCCATGACGAACAAAAATATGTCCTCTTGTTGATTTGACCAGACCATTCAGACATCGGAGCAATGTTGACTTTCCTGAACCTGACAACCCCATTAATACACAGGTTTCACCTTCAGTGATGGAAAAGCTTGCATCACTTACTGCAACAATATTTTGTGTTTGAGAAAGAATTGCTTCCTTATCAAGTCCCTGATCCATCAATTCAATGGCATTATCCGGCGATGGGCCAAAAATGACATCCACATTTTCAAAGCGAATGGCTTCGGTCATTGTTTATCCTTATATTGTGTTTTAATAGCTATAATCGACATTGCCTGGCTGCTTTAGCAAACGATCCAAAATAATTGCCAGTATAACGATTGCCAATCCTGCTTCAAATCCCTGGGCAATGTTAACAGTATTCAAAGCACGAATGACAGGCTTGCCCAATCCATCAGCGCCCACAAGCGCTGCAATAACAACCATTGATAATGATAGCATGATGCATTGTGTTAATCCAGCCATAATTGTTGGCATGGCATGGGGAAGCTCCACTTTATAAAGCATTTGAAAAGGGGATGATCCAAATGATTTTCCTGCATCAATCAGTTGTTGCGGTACACTGCTGATTCCCAGGTATGTCAGGCGAATGGGCGCGGGAATTGAAAAAATCACTGTTGATATCATTCCTGGAACCATTCCCAAACCAAACAGCATCAATGTTGGAATCAAGTATACAAAGGTTGGAATTGTTTGCATAAGATCTAAAAATGGACGTATACATGTAAAGATGATTGGACGATGTGCAGAAATGATCCCCATTGGAATTCCCAATACAACTGACACGACTGTTGAAACCAAAACAAGTGCACAGGTTTCCATTGTTGCGTTCCAGTATCCCTGATTATAAATCAACAATAAGGCCAGAGCAACACCAATTACCATGCTGATTTTTCTGTGAAGTCCATATGCAAGGGCACAAATGCTCAAAATCAAGAGTAGTGGATGAATGAATAACAACATTTGGATAATCCACTGAAGAAATGCTTCCAGGTTATCTGAAATCAAATTGAATTGATTGGAGAAATGATCAGTAATAAATTCAACAGATATTTTCACCCAATGTCCAACAGGAATCTTTTTTTCTAAAAGGGCCATAATGTATTTATCAACAAAATCCATAAGATACTTCCAATTATCTTGCACCTAAAGCGTTTTTTACGATGGGTAAGGCAGGAATACCATTAATTGTCATTACCCCTTTCAGCCATTTATCAAGAACGTGTGGATTTTTTTTCAACCAATACCTGGCCGCTTTTTCGTGTTGCATGCCCTGGCTGATAATCAATTTCATAATCTCATTTTCCATTCTTAATGAAAAAGATAAATTTTTAATAAACCTGCCCACATTGGGACATTCAGATATAAATCCCTTTCGAGCAACTGTTTGAACAATGGCTCCCCCATAGTTGGGACCGAAATAGTCATCACCGTCGGACAGATAAGCCATCTCAAAATCAGTGTTCATTGGATGAGGTTCCCATCCTAAAAACACAATCCATTTGTTACGTTTCACTGCACGTCCAACCTGACCGAGCATTCCCTGTTCACTGGATTCTCGGATGGACCATTTTCCTAATCCAAACGCATTCTTTTTGATCATATCAATAATCAAGCGATTTCCATCATTACCTGCTTCAATGCCATAGATTTCCCTTTTAAACTTTTTTTCAAATTTTTGTAAATCAGCAAAAGATTTGACCCCGGCATCATAAACATATTTGGGAACAGCAAGGGTGTATTTTGCACCCTCAAGATTTGTACGAATTAATTCAATGCTTTGTTCCTTGAGATAGGGTGTGATATCCCCTGTCATGGTAGGCATCCAAAGACCCAGAAAAAGATCAATATCATGATTCTTTAAGCTGGTAAATGTGACAGGTAATGCAAGTAAATATGTTTTAGGTTCATACCCCATTGCTTTTAATACATATGTGGCCAATGCAGTTGTTGCTGTAATATCTGTCCAGCCAACATCTGAAAACCGAACTTTTTTACATGAATTTCCAGCAGTTGCAGCGGTTATGGGTAAAAATAACATTATAAAAATGATGCATTTAAAACAAAAAGATTTTCTCATACTGTGATCTCCTTCATTTTTCTTTTTTTTGGCCCTTATAAAGTTTGTGGTTCATTACTTTTTCAAATTGACCTTAATATAAAAAAATTATTTACAAATGTCAATTGCGGCCATGTTTCGTTTCACATAAAGAATGATTCATCATCCGCTATCAATCCCACCTTGTTTTCAATTTATCTCTTACAAAATGGGCTTTCAATAAATAAAGTTGTGTTTCCCAGGGAAGTCTTTTTTTCCATTTTTTGGGCACAGGTCCCTTTCGATTAATTAAATTCATTAAACGCGGGGCAGAAAAATTATAACCTGCAACCAGTAAATCAAAAACCAGAGCGGGTTTTTCATTAATGTAATCTGGATGAATAATTTTTTGAAGGGGTTTTGCCTGACTGAGCGTGAACAATTCGGAGTCCAGATGCAGTAATTGGGCCATAATTGCATTTGAATGATGTCGCATCCCCCCATAGAAATCGTCAATAAGTTGTGCGTTGGCGTATAATTTTATTAATGCATCATATGTCGGCCGGATCATTTGGACCAGTCCATAAGCCCCTGAACGACTCATGGCATAATGATAGGATTGCTCTTCATTGGCTGCCAAATTGACCAAAACTTTCCGCATTTGTGCATACATCAGATCATCCAGTTTTTTGGCATAATCCTTTTTTATCCCCAATAAAATTCGGTGTCTTTTCTTTTTCTGATACAAAAGATATGGCCAATAATTGGCATAATCCATATGTTCGATCAACAAAAGCGTTTTGACAATTGTTCGGGTTTGTTTGGGAAGCGATTCATGAACTTTCTTGCCTGCGGCAAATCGAGAAGGTACGTTCAAAGATTCAATTTCCAGGAATGCTTCATTGACCTTATCTTTGACATATTTCAAGCCATATTCAATCATCTCATCTGTATCCAGGTCTCGATTGAAAGGTGTATTGACAACATGTTGGGGTTTATCCGCAATGCCTGGCATTTTTATTGGAAATGCGATGGCTGGAACTGAAAACTTACTATCAATGGCATCAGATTTTTCAGGCGCATTTCCAACATAATACATGGTGCCAACACCTGTACCCGATTCTTTTACAATAACCAGATTACTTTTTTTATCTTTGAATGCTTTGGCATCTTTAGGGCATGTGATGGGGATCAAACGATCATTTTCGCGATCATAGGTTGCAATGATGACTGTATTCTTATCTGTTTGCGCATTAATATGATTTTGAAGAAAAAATTTGGCATCATCCAACTGATCCAAAATGTTTGCCAGATTGCTGTTTTCAGGTGGTGGGTTTGATGGCGATCGCGGCTGATAACGAATGTCACTGTGGATGACTTCCGAGCATAAAGGTGTTGCAAATTTGTCCAGTCGCGTTCTGGCATTTTTGTTTTTGGAATTCTTGATTGCAATGGCCAATTCCTTTGCAAGATGGATGGTATCATTTCTTTTTGAATGTTGTGGTTCAAAAATCAATGCATATTTGTCACTACTCCCCTTTAAACGAATGACCCATAATTGGCGAATTAATTCTGGCCCATGAGATTTAAGAAGGATATCTTTGATTTCAAAATATTTTTTTTCAATGCCTTTTTGAGACCCTCCATAGAAAAAACATACCACACAGGAAGGCTGCTTTTCTTCAGTCTTTTTGTCTGTCGGAACCGGACAAATCCAAAATACCTGATGGCCATAAACAGAATTTGCTGATGCGCCAACGATTGATCGTGGCGCAGAGACAATACCAAATGCGGCAAAGGGCATGTGTTGGGAATAATTGTTCTTATACTGGCTATAATTAGTGGCTTCAGATTGTGCAGGTTTTGGCTGATCGGTTGCCCATAGAAAGCTGGAAGTAAGTAAACACAAAGTTATATTTAAAAGACATCGTATCATTAATACATCCTGAAAGGGGTTGCAAAATTTTTCGGATAAAATGTTTTTGTTCCAGCTTTCATTGGGCGCATACCTAGGAATGCTCGAAAAATAAATTCCTCATTTACTTAGGAATGCTCGAAAAATAAATTCCTCATTTTCTTATGTGCCAAGAACGTGTAGGGGCGAACCTTGTGTTCGCCCATCGTACATAGGAACGAATGCGTTATTAGTTCGAGGGCGAACACAAGGTTCGCCCCTAAATCGGGCTGGCACATAAGTAAATGGGGAACTTATTTTTCGAGTTTTCCCCTAATAAAAATGAATAATACTTATATCACACCATTTTTTGAACCAGGATTACGCTGAAAAGATGAATAAGAGGAATAAGATGAAATAAACACTGTCTTTTAAACATCTTATTCATCTTCTTCTGTGTCATCCTGGTTCAAAAAAATGATGAGCAAATTGTATACACCGGCTATTTTGGTTACACTCAAACTTAAACATCAAATACGATCAAAAAAAAGAGCAATGTTATTTTCCGAGCGTTCCCTAGTTCATAAAGCTCCAAAGAACACCCGCAGCAACCGCCGAACCAATAACACCCGATACATTCGGAGCCATGGCATGCATCAAAAGAAAATTCCCCGGGTCTTCCTCCTGTCCTACCATTTGAACGACCCGCGCGGAATCTGGCACAGCAGAAACGCCAGCAGCCCCTAGCAATGGGTTAATTTTAGCTTTGGAAAACAGGTTGATAATTTTAGCAAAGATAACACCTGAAGCTGTTGCAACGCCAAACGATCCAGCACCTAAAATAAATATGCCTACAGAACTTGCAGTCAGAAAAACATCTCCCTGTGTACTTGCGCCAACTGTAATTCCCAAAAGAATGGTCACAATATCAATCAGGGCAGTACGTGCAGTCTGCGCCAGCCGTTCTGCCACCACGCATTCTTTGAGCAAATTGCCAAAAAAGAGCATGCCAAGTAATGGTAATGCGGCGGGTGCCAGAAAACAGCAGAGCAAAAATCCAACAATGGGGAAAATAATTTTTTCGAGCTTAGAAACCTCTCGTGCTTCTTCCATATGAATTAACCGCTCTTGTCTGGTTGTCAATAAACGCATGATGGGGGGTTGAATCACAGGCACCAGAGCCATATATGAATAAGCAGCAATTGCAATGGGACCAATCAGGTCAGGCGCCAGTTTGGCAGATAAGAAAATTGCGGTTGGCCCATCAGCGCCCCCAATAATACCAATTGATGCGGCATCATTGGGCGCAAAACCTAAAGCCAGTGCACCTAAAAAGGTTAAAAAGACCCCCATTTGCGCTGCCGCGCCCAATAACATCAATGTTGGACGCGCAAGCATTGTTGAAAAGTCTGTCATGGCGCCAATGCCTAAAAAAATTAATGGGGGATACACACCCGAAGTCACCCCAAAATACAAATAATGTAATACACTGTTATCTTCATAAATGGCCAATCCAAGCCCCTTAAACACAGGTATATTGCCCATCAGTATTCCGAAACCAATGGGAACCAGAAGTAATGGTTCGTAATGTTTGGCAATTCCCAAATAGATAAAAGTTAATCCGACAGCAATCATGATAATATATCTGTAGTCTGCCAGAGCAAAACCGGTATTTGACCAAAAATCAGCAAATAGTTTTAGTATATCATCCATAACTTTTCCTTATAAATATCGATATGCAGTCATGAGTATTCTATGCCTTTTGCATATCCATTGTATAGTTTAATTATAGTGCCATCATCTGGCATGCCATAAAAAAAATCCTTTGTCATCAGGCTGAATAACCGACGCATGAATCAATTGATTGATTGTTGAGTGAGGTCTGACAAGACCACGCTTTTCTGCCAATTCGATCAATCGGGGGAGTGAAAAAGGTTCACCCATCCAGGAAATCAGGTGTTGATATTGTCGCACCGCTTCCTTGATTGAATTATTAATGGCAGGTTTTTGCGTTTTGGGTTGCGTATGTTCTTTTTGGGGTTCTGGCTGGGTTTTTGATTGTTCTTTACCTTCAATAAGCGCTATTATATTAGGAAACAACCGAATCAAAAGAGATAAAGTGACCAGCCCGGTAAAAACAATGAGAATACCGACAATCGAAATCGCCCATCCATTATGATGTGAAATGGCTTCCAATCCATACATAATTATTCCTCCATAGATAATTCATTGTTATTGCTTGATGCGTTTTCACTTGATCGGCTTTGTGCAAAGGCAATTCGTTCGCCAACTTTGGAATACACTTTTGCCATTATTTTATCTCCTAAAACAGCATCTCCCTGTACCAATCTCAGTAGTTCGCTTCCATCAAATGCGAGGACTTCACCATTTGTCAAAGCAACTGCTGTGCCTGTATATTGATAGGGACGAACAACTGTTGACCATCCGGTAATTTCACCACGTTGATGAAGCGTGTAGGCTGTACCATCACTAAAATATATCATATAATCTCCGGACAAAATGACAAAAAAAGTGTGTGCCGGATTCCCCATTTCAAACAGGGATTCTCCTTCATTAACTCGTGCGGTCTTACTGATGGCATGAATCTGAGCGACTTCAGAATGAGATAACCCTTTAAATAAATCCAGTTCTTGTAGTTCTTCTACAGTCATAATATTCATATCCTTTCCATTGGGTACACCAGAATATTCTCAATCGGTAAGTTTCTATTCCATTTCATTCCAATGAACCCTTCACATATGAATACGTATCTACAATGCGTTTTTACAATGTATACACGTATCCGCCATTTTTTAAATACATTTTGAATAAAAGTAATATACCTATCAAAAAAAAACGATATGATCAATACCAAACTGGCAGGTCTGTTATTATTGAACTGATAACAGAATAATAAAGGTGTCTTTCATTTTCCATCAAAAACAATTCTCTGAAAATAACTACCTCATTATTGATATTGTTCGTTTTGAGGTAATTGTACTTTATGGACATAGCCTGCTACTTCGATAAAGTACAATCATCCCAATACGAACAATAAGGAATGCTCGAAAAATAAATTCCTCATTTACTTATGTGCCAAGAACGTGTAGGGGCGAACCTTGTGTTCGCCCATCATACATAGGAACGAAAGCGTTATTAGTTCGAGGGCGAACATAAGGTTCGCCCCTACATCGGGCTGGCACATAAGTAAATGGGGAACTTATTTTTCGAGTTTTCCTAAGAATGATTTTTTTAAAGCATCCTTAAGGAAGCCATCATCTTTTTTGGGTAAAAAGCCCGGCAAAAAATATATCACAACATTTTTATGGAATTAATCATAATCGGTTTCGCTGGAACATCACTGTGCGGGCCAATGGTGCTTGTTTTCACTTTGCTGATTTTGTCCACAACATCTTCCATGCCTTCAATAACACGACCAAATACAGCATAACCAAACCCTTTGGGCGTATCATTTTGATGATCAAGAAAAGTATTGTCATTCACATTGACAAAAAATTGCGATGATGCACTCTCTATTTCCTGTGTTCGGGCCATTGCAATGGTGCCTTTAACATTAGAAAGTCCGGCATCCGCTTCATTTTTGATCGGGCTATGAAGACCACTTTGTTTGGGACGCATATCGGGTGTTAATCCGCCCCCCTGAATCATAAAATTTTCAATAACGCGGTGGAATATAGTGCCATCATAATAGGATTCGCGGACATATCGTATAAAATTTTTTACAGTGATAGGGGCGCGATGTTCCCATAATTCCACCTGAAAATGTCCCAATGTTGTGTCAATCAGTACGTTTGGAAATTCTTTTTCTTCCATTTTTGTTCCCTTCTAATGAATTGTTCTAAAATGAACGAAACCACCTTTTCTTTCTGATTGGCTCATTCATTTGGATGGACTCATTTGCAATCAGTTTTTTGGGATTATCTTCAATAAGTGCGTGAGCCTCTTTTATATCTTTTAAAACTTTTTCACAAATAAAACATGCCTCAGATAACACCGGTGGGCGGCTATCTGATGAATGGGCATCTGAAGCCAGAAAGTGTACCAGTCGATTTTGTAACATTCTTTTACACAATTTTTTTATTCTTTCCCCGAAAAACCCGGTAACACTTGCCGCTGTTACCTGCATAAATACCCCCCATTCAATGAAATCATAGAGGATTTCAGGGTGTTTTTGAACCGCAAAATTTCTTTCTGGATGCGCTAAAATGGGATAGTAGCCTTTAAGTCTCAATTGAAAAACAACATCTTTAAACTGTGGTGGAATAAGCGGTGCGGGCAGTTCAATCAGGACATAACGTGTATTATTTAATGATATCAGGCTATTATTTTCTATTTGAGTATGTAAATCATCACAAATATGAATTTCCATTCCAGGATACACAGTCATTGAAAAATTATTTTTTTTTATCTGAGCGCTCAAATGTTCGATCCCCTGTGTCACCATTTCGGGTGTACAAGAGTATATACCATTCAATGTATGGGGCGTTGCAATAAGCGCATGAATGCCATCTGTCTGCGCTTTTTGTAGCATTTCAATGCATTCATCCAATGTTTCAGGGCCATCATCTATATCAGGCAGAATATGTGTATGAATGTCAATCATTGTCCTATTTATCCATAGCGTTTGGAAGATCGTTTTTTTCTTCGGTTCCGATGTTTTTTCTCACCATCTTCTCCATAGTAATAATAGTAATATTGATAATAGTAATAACTTTCTTTTCCAGTATCAACATCATTGAGCACTGCACCCAAAATATTGGCATCAACGCCTTGTATTTGTTCCAGTCCGGTTTTGACAACCTGTCTGGGGGTCACACCCGCATGGACAACCAGCATAACACCATCAACAAATTTTGCAAGAACAGTGGAATCTGTAACAGCAGTGATTGGTGGAGAATCCACAATAATCCGATCATATTTTTCTTGAAGTTTTTCCATAATCCGGCTCATTTTTTGGGAGCCGATAATTTCAGATGGATTGGGCGGAATTGGCCCGCATGGAATCACATCAAGGTTCGGAATTTCAGAATGAATAATCACATCCTGCAAAACGTTTTCCAATTCATTGCTGACCAACACACTGGACATGCCTTTATCACGACCGATGCCAAACATTTTATGAACTTTGGGCTTTCTCATGTCGCAATCAACAATAACCACGCGGCTTCCTGCCTGAGCCATTGTTATAGCGAGATTTGTGGATGTCAGTGTTTTGCCTTCACTGGGCCCTGCACTTGAAATCAAAATTATTTTTGGCGGTCTGTCGGCTGATGAAAATAGCAGACTGGTACGAATGCCCCGATATGATTCACTGGCTGTTGATTTGGGGGAATACTGCGTGATCAGTTCAGGGTTGTCAATGTCTTCTCGGTCAATATCAAATGTGGGAACAGGTCCAAGATAGGGGATATTGAGATAATTTCGAATATCATCCGGATTTTTCAGCGTATTATCTAAAAATTCAAAGGTAAATGCCACTCCAATTCCCATAAATAAACCAAAAACAATACCTAAAAAGATATTGAGTTTTTTTCTGGGGCGAATGGGAAATTTTGGAACCTCAGCAGGATCAACAATACGAACATTACCTGTTTTCATGTCCTCAGTGAGTGATGTTTCTTTAAAACGTTTGATTAGAAGTTCATACATATGTCGGGCGCTCTCAGCTTCACGTTGAAGTACACCATATTGAATGGATTTTTGATTCAATTCCATGCTCTCTTTTTTTTGTTTGCTTAATGCCTGAAGCAAGGTTTTTTCTTTGGCTAAAGCCACTTGATATTCATTACGCAAGGAATTAATAACACGTTGAATTTCTTTGTGTTTTCTGTTGTTTAATGAATCAATTTCAGATTGCACCGCAATCATTTTAGGATGATTTTTACCATATTTTTTTGATAATTCTGAAATACGTTTATATAGATTCACTTCCATTTGTTTAATTTCCCGGATCAGATCGTTACTTAAAACCTCTGGTATAGAGTCGAGCATGTCCGGATTTTTTTTCAATGCCAAAGCCTGTTTATATCGTGTTTCAGCTTCAACGCGATGTGCTTCAGCATCAATTACCTGAGCATTAAGCCTGGCCAATTTCTGAGCGGTTATTTTTTCAACATCACTGGAGAAATCAGTAAAAATCCCTTTTTTTTCTTTATATTCCAATAGTTTTAGTTCAGCACTCTCCACCTTTTTTCGTTCTTCATCAACACGTTCATGAAGCCATAAAACCGCATTTTTGACCGCCTTTAGTTTTGTTTCCAGCTTTTTTTCAATATAGACATCTGCAAGGGTATTTACAGCATTTGCAGCAAGTTTGGGATCTTTGGCCATAAAATGAAGATCAACCAGGCGACTGTTTCGAATAGGTGTCACATTGATACGACCCAGAAAAGTGGATACCAGTTGTGCATCAGAGTCTTCAATTTCTAATTGATTGTCTTGATTTCCAGTTCTGAAAATGGACAAGACTGTTTCCTGGATCGTTTCTCTGATTTTCTTGATGCTTTGCTTGATATTGGATAGAAATGTTTTTTGTGGTTTGGGGTTAAATTCCTCACTGTCCTTTAAGTTGAGACGTTTTATGACCTCACGCGCAATGGTACGACTTTCAATTATTTTGTATTGCGTAATATAATAGTCTGTCGTGGAAGCATCAACTGACATAACTTCTTGAATAGAAACAACATTAGGGTTTTCCTTTTCAATGACCAGTCGTATGGTAGATTGATAGATTGGTGTTGCGGTCATAGTATAGATAAAAACACTAACAAAAATGATGGTAAAGACAGAGATAATTGTCCATCTTCGCTTCATCATTACCTGAATATAATTTCGAATATCAATTTGTTGTTCGTCTGTATTCATTTTATTTTACCGATTTTTTTCGTTTTTACTTTTGGGTGTTCATCGGGGCTTTTTTTCTGTAGAGACGTAGCATACTACGTCTCTACACGACCTTATTTTTTGGACGATCATGAAAAATGAGCATGCTATTTTCCGAGCATTCCTAAGGAATTCTCGGAAAATAAGTTCCCCATTGAATATATTGAATTCCTATTTTTGAACCTGGATTACGCTGAAGAAGATGAATAAGATGAATTAAAAGTGTTTGATTTCATCTTATTCATCTTCTTCAGCGTAATCCAGGTTCAAAATGAATAGAATTGACTCTTTCAGAAATGAGGAACTTATTATTTAAGTATTCCTAAGTTATTTTCCGAGCATTCCTACGAAAACATTAGAAAAAACTTTCCGGCACAACAATGACATCCTCAGGCTGAATGGTCACATCCTGTCCTTTTTTTCCAGAATTGGTGATTGCATCGACTTTAACTTCAATAATTTTTTCAACGCCATCTTCTACACGAATAATACGAGTACGATTGCGTGCTGCAATTGTTGTAAATCCCCCGGCCATGCTGATTGCCTCAACAAGAGTCACTCTTTTTTGCACATAGGGAAATGAACCCGGGTTTTTGACCTGTCCTATAATATAAAAGAATTCTGGCTTGGGAAAATAAAGGACATCATTGTCTTGCAAGGGAATATTCGATTGCTGGTCACTACCATTCAGTAAGGCTTCAAGATCAATGCGGATTACAATTTTACGTTCATATTCGGTGTTGGAATACTCGGTTCTGACAATCATCGCCTGTTTGCCACCCTGTTCAAAATCAATACCTTTGGATCGGGATATGGCATCGAGAATACGTTCCTGCTCCCGAAGATAATATTTACCCGGGGCTTTGACAGATCCCAATATCAAATATTGTTTACTGCGGTATTCTTCAACCATAACAGATACATGAGCATCAAACAGAAATTGGCCTTCCATCAGTTTTTGAGAAATCAGCTTTTCTATTTCGGATATGGTCATGTTTTCGACTTTAATTCGCCCTACTAAAGGAAACGTAATGTATCCATCAGCCGCCACCCGAACATGATCCCGCGACAGATCCGCTTCTTCATAAACAGTAATGCTTAAAACATCATATCCGCCTACTTTGTAATCAACTTTTTCTCTATTCATGGTCTCCGGATGCAATTTGAGATAGTCTTTTACTGCCATGTTATGCGTTGATTCAATGACCTGATCCAAATGAGTATCTTTGGATTGTGTTGTGGAACGTTTGATCTCATCAATTTCTTTTTGATATTCCGGTGCGATTGCTCCTGAAAGTCCTGAATCTATTGTCCTGACTGTCACAACCGATCCGGATTGAGAGATACATGCGGTCATTATCAATAATAACACTATTGTAAAGAATTGCTTTGTATGATGAATGAAAATGCCTTGAAATGTTTGCATATAAGATTCCTGAGCTTTCCTAAGATGCCCTGTTAAACCTACCCATTTGCATCAAAAAAAAATGAGCATGTTATTTTCCGAGCTTTCCAAAAATAAAAAAAGGGGACGCCATCCCCTTTTTTATATAAAAAAATTCCAATTTTTATAAAATGTTTATCGTAAACCGACACCGCATTTTTCATATTTTGTTATAGGGCTGCTTCCACACAAAACAATAAGGAATTTGATGTAAACTCGCTGCTATAAAACTTTGAATGACTTGCGGTTTTGGTTTCATAATGGAATTCACTTACAAGTTTTAACCAGTCTTTCATTTCATAATCCAAGCCAAAAGAAATCCTATAATAATTAAAATATTTGTTCGGTAATCCCGGATATTCATCTCTGTAATCTGAGTTAATCCAGTTTAAACCTTGTTTAAATATCATTTTGTGATGAATCCGGTGATTTAAGATGTATTCAATATTGGTATCAACGTATGAAGCTGCATCTCTATCAGGAGCGCCCTCTATGCTTCGATGAAACATGAACATGAAGTTTGTAATTTTTGACATTTCAAATAAGACTTCTGTATCAATGATCCAGGTACTGTTGTCCTCATATGGCCTGTTATTTTCATCCAGACTGTTATCAAAACTTTTGTCTTCAAAACCTATTTTGGCTTCACCAGACAGTTTACCGCCCGGTTCAAATTGCAAGCCGACGAGAAATGAATTAATATTATGATCCTGAGATCTTGACTCAGGTTTTTGTCTTTCATAAGAACTCTCTGTAAAAACAAATTCAGCCAATAAAGAAGTCTTTCTTGTTCCTGTAAGTTTTAGCAAGCTTTTTAAGCTTAAGATGTTATCTGTTCTGTCTTGCCATTGATCTCCTCTATCTAAGGCACTTCTGCGGCCATCTCTATATCTTATGGCAAAATTTTGAAACATTGTTTCAATCGATAAACGATCTGTAAAAGTTTGTCCAACTGTAAAATCAATGGTATTTTCGGAACGTGCGGTTTTTTTTCCGAATCTGTACCCATTACTGGAGCCTAAAGGATCCGCTGTTTTAATATATCGTTCACTGAATCGAGCAATAAAACCCGTTGGTGTCCTTAGCCCAAATTTGATATATGGTTCCTGACTCTGATAATTATTGTCATTTCGCTTGAAGTATGATGCAAGTATCAGATTGTAACCCGCCTGAAAATAATTATGCGGTTTTGGATCTCTATATTCAAGGAGAACACCAGGTTTCAATAAAAATATTGTATCCTCAACTTCATCTTTATCTTCCAAAAATATATTGCTCTGATGTTCAAGAATGGTTTTAATCGTTGGTTTGACGTTCAAACGACCATAATGAATATTTTCCTCAGCAAAAATTGAATGTGTTCCTAACAAAAGTCCAATAATCAAACCAATACTCATATATATTGATCTGAGAACACGTTTCCACGTTTTCATAATCTGCATCCCCTTTGTTTATATTTTAATTATTAATTGATGACTTTAAATAGCATAAAGCCATTTTACGATTTATTTCTAGCTATGACTTGGTGATAGCTATGATATACATTCAGGGTATCAATTATTTATTTAAATATTTTCGCTTAGTTAACTGCGAAAAATACAAATAAAAGCAGACCTTCCCAAAATGAAAAAAACATTAAATAGACAAAAATTAGCATCCAATTTTGAAGATGTCAATAATTTTTTTATTAAAAAAAAACGAATCATTGACAATCAATAAGATCGTTTTAAGGAATTTGCCAGTTCTACAGTTTTTTGTGCCAAACGAACAGTAGCCTGATCAACCATGTGACCATCAATGGCAATGACATCATTTTGAGTACGATTATGGCAGGCTTCTAAAATCCTTGTTGATTTTTCAACATCTTCTGGCAAGGGTGAAAAACATGAATTGATCACATCCAATTGGTCCGGATGAATGGCCCATTTGCCATCACATCCGATCGCTCGTGCCATAGATGCAGATTTGTAAAGCCCTTCATTGTTTTTGAAATTACCATAAGGGGCATCAATTGCCAGCAAATCATTGGCTTTTGCAGCCATGACAATGCGGCTCAGGGCAAAATGCCAGCGATGTCCAGGGTACACAGTATGATCATCATCACCATGACCGGACAGGGAGATCAATCGAGCGCCAATTGATGCTGTATAGTCTGCAATACCAAATACCAATGAAATTAAACGCTTACTTGATTGTGCAATCTTGTTTATATTTGACAATCCCTGGGCTGTTTCAATAGATGCTTCAATTTTAACAGGTACATCTATATGCCTATCCATTTCAATGCCATCCAGGAATCGCGCCACAAAGTGGATGTCCGCAATATCATTCACTTTTGGAATCACAAGCGAATTCGGGCATTTTTTATTTACCCCAACAACATTTAATATATCTTTATAAGCAAATGGTGAATCCAGACCATTCATCCGAACACTGACTGTCCTGTTTCCCCAATCAAAGCTTTTAAGTGATTTTGCAACAACATTTCGTGCCAATTCTTTGGCATCCAGAGGGACACTATCTTCCAAATCCAACATGATAACATCAGCTTCGCTTTGGGCTGCTTTCTGGTGCATTTTCTCTTTATGGCCAGGGACTGAAAGAATCGAACGTCTTGGAATCATTATAAAACCTTTTATAAATAATCTTTCAAAAAACTGTTTATTTATAAGACAATATGCTGTATGTCAAGCGCTATTTTTATAAAATGATCAGGCCATTTTTGGGAACTGCTTCGGGTTGTAATTGTTTAAGAAGGTTCATATAATTTTGGTGTTGCGTATCAATAATTGCGTAAAGGGCTTTAATATATTGATTTCTCAGGTGGTATACAATATTTTTCAATTCATTAACAACAAATAATTCAGTTGTTCCTGCTGTAATATAGGGGGCAATGAACGAATCAAGTGCCAATTCTATTGGTGTAAGCCCCCCGCCTGACACTGTTTCTATCCCAAGAATAGCACTGCCCCAAATTAAAGAAAGCGCATGCATGCCAATACGTTTTTGAATCGGGATGCCTTGATTTAAACGTTCAAATTGACCGGTAAGCCACCGGTTAATTGTTGTCATTTTTTCATTAAATAATGATGAGACTGTTTTTTCATCCAATTCCGGGGTTTGTTTGTGAATATATTCTTTAAAAATCTCTGATGTTACATGTCTTTTGACATACATTTGATATTCGGATAATGCAGATAAAAGAGGGGTGAGGTCCATCTCAGGTGGCAAAATATCTCTACTGAGTTTTGATTTTTCCGGATTAATTAAATAAAAGGGTTTTTTTAGTGTTTCAATAACCCACTGACGCACCGGGGCGAGAAGATCATGGCGAATATAAACTGCTTTGATATGGGGTTTGATGCATTTATCAAAATAGGCACGATCAAATGCTGCCGGCGATTGGACAAGCAAATCTCTGGCTGTTTGGGATGCATCACTGAGAATTATTTCAATTTTTTTTGAGGCTTCCAGTTCATGGTCAAACTTTTTTTGAATGGTTGTCAGCCATGTGTTATAATGATTTGAAAGTGCGAGAATATCTTGCTTTTTTAACTTATATTTTGGGTAATGTGTATTTAAATATTGGCAAATGGATGTGACATCTGTTTGAAATTCAGTGGCATTTGTCTGCGTTCGTCGGGAAATGGAAAAAAAAGGCATTTTTTCGCCAATGATATTAATAAAATGGTTTTGAATGGTTTGTGCAAATTGATAATCATCACGTTTGTTCAAAACAACACATAGCTTTTTTCCAATTTTTTGGGCTTGATAAATAATCTCCAGCGGTTCTTGATCCGCATACTTTTCACCGGATGTAACAAATAGAATAATATCTGCCAGTAATGAAAGATTATGGGCATGATTTTTATTTTCGATACAGATACTGTCTACATCCGGTGAATCTATAAAAATATGCGATTGTTGTGTCTGATCATGAGAAACAAGTGTGATATGGCTTTTTTGACCTGAAATGGGACCTTTTGTATCCGAATTGACATTTGTACGAAAAGGAAAATCCATATCTTGAAAGTTTGGAATGACATCTTTGTGAATATATGCAATGCCACCTCCAGTTGTAGGACGACGAACGCTTTCAGCACTTATTTTTCTTTGAATGAGTGCATTGAACAATGTGGATTTACCTGTGCCTGTGCCCCCCATTAACACAATGATTAATGGTAATTTATTATGTTGCTGTTTCCAATTTAACAAATGAAGCAATTGCCTGGTATGTGCAGTTTGCTCACTAAATTGAATTGGATCAGAGGCCAATCCTTTAATACGCATCTGGCATAATTTTGTTGCGACGAGGTTCATATTTTTGTCCTATGGATGAATAAGTAAGCGATCATAAGTTTTCGGGTAGATCATAGTAATCGAAATCCAGCCAATGTCCGAAACCAATGTAGGGGCGAACCTTGTGTTCGCCCGCCGAACAACAATCGTTTGTGAACCTATGTCCGAGGCAATCGTTTCAAATTCATTTTCGAACATAGG
>Ga0272440_1001691_pt1 | contig 17836 bp, 5 predicted proteins | sample SSMMMBAug17_FD_192440 | JGI IMG/M metagenome (GOLD analysis project Ga0272440, IMG submission 192440) | Marine sediment archaeal communities from Little Sippewissett salt marsh, Falmouth, MA, United States - SSM-MMB-Aug17 | ecosystem: Environmental > Aquatic > Marine > Wetlands > Sediment ...
ATGCCGGCATCAGTGGCAATAAAGGCTGTATCTGTTGGATGATAATAGGCATCACCATGCGCATTGGCGCCAATTTCGATTTTTTTGATTACATTATCATCTGATATTGAAACAATTTTAAGCCATTCTTCCCCCATATGGGTGGTAATTAAATAGTTTTCTGTAAGTAAAGCCGCAGAATGTGACGATCCATGAGACACAGTGGTAACCGCTCCGCTTTCCACCGCGATCACAGATATGGTTGCATCACCATCGTTGGCAAAGGCAACAATTTTTTCATCTGGGGACATCCCCATATGCGTCGGTTTAGAACCAACAACAATTGTCTGATAAGGTTCTGGATTTTCCATATGGGCATGATCTCCATGGGGATGAAAACCGCTTGTGAACGAACACGCTGTATATCCATCTGCCATCCACAGAGTCGGTTCACTTGCAGGTCCGGCTTGCATAATATGCATCATGGAATGGACATCTGCTGTGAATGAAGCCCCTAAAGAACCATCTGCTGCATTATAGACATTTAATGCTTTGTTATCAGATTGATATACCCATATCCATGCGTTCACTGATTGCTCATGATTATGAGAATCTTGATTCTGAGCGATTTTTTTAGAAGCGTCTTCCAGACATCCACCCAGACAAAGCATTATTGCAAACATGCCTGTCAAAAAAATAGTGCAAAAAATATTTTTTCTATTGGTCATTGATTTACCTCTTTTTTCCTAAAATAAAGAATAGATAAACCAGTACATTGCCTTTAACGTATAACTGGCAGGAATATTTTTTCAAATCCAGTTACAAAACGCACCGGTACTATTCGAATAACTGTATTGAATTCAAACGTAATTAATTACTGATTAAATAAATGGGGGAGATCGTTGATTTGTAAGAATAACGAATGGAAATTGGACCAGATCATCATAGTCAATATGAATACATTTAAGGCATTGCAGGAAAAGAAGTGTACTATTTTGAAAGGCATCAATGATCATTGTGTTAGTCAGGGCATGTAATTGAAGACAAAAAGGACAGAAGGTATTTGAGGCATCATGATTGTCATCGGTCTGGCGATGTTTATTATGATTATCGTAAGCATCTGTCTTGCTGTGGTGAATGTGATGATGGCATGCATGGTGGTGCGCAATATGAAGTTGGTTGATAACCGGTAAACATATAATATTGCATGTAATGATCAAAGAAATGGCTATAAATATGATTTTGTGATAGATTAAGATGTTATACAGTTTAAAGCCAGTCATTCGTTTCAACCTTAAATCGTTTATTATTTTTTGATGAACGCTTCAGTATGCCATAAGCTTCTATAAATAAAATAAAATTATTAACTTGTCAATGCCTTTTTTCTATGGGGGCAAAACTTGGTTGGATTTTAAACCTGCAAGTGAAAATCACCCAAATCTATATTTTTTATGCTCACCGAAATTCCTGAACCATTTGATTTTGTTTAAATTACCCTGCTTTTTTTATGCAATTTCCCGAATAAACAATGATCAATTTTAATTAAATTATCTAAGATTTCAAATTGTTACGTCTTTTAAACGCAATCTGATTGCCCGGGTTCATAAATTTATGAACCCACAGCATTTTTTTCCATTTTTTGTATTAACCAGTTTTAATTACACAAAATTTCCCCACAAATTTTACACCTTAGTTTTGACAAAAATTGAAATTGATAAATTTCCAAAAACGAGTTCAAAAAGTCAGATAAGTCTCTACAAATGGAAACAGAAGTATGCGATCATAAGCTTTCGGGTAGCTAAAAGTACAACCTTTCCAACTCTATCCCCCGACCAGCTCATTTAAAATATCATCATCAGACATATCAGTTAGATTCTCAAAAAGCTCATCCATGTTATCAAAGCCTGATTCCTCAATATCATTTGAAACAATCGGCTCCGCTTTTTTCTTATCAAGCATCAAAATATTTTCAAACAAATAATTTGTTAACAATTCAACACTGGGATAATCAATCAGTAATGTCGCTGATAAATGACAGGCGAGGTCAGATTGCAAAATATCTCTCAGTTCAATTGTCATTAAGGAATCAAATCCCATATCAAACACTGGTTCGTTAATGTCGATGAGACTTGAATCCTCTTTTTTCAGTATTTCAGCCACTTTCGATTGAATGTGTCTTAATAAGCTGGTGCGACGCATGGCAGCAGGTAGTTCTTTGAGTTCATTTAAAATGTGACTTGTTTTTTCTGAATCTTGCTTCTTTTGTTCAAAAATATTGCTTATTAATCCAGGTACTGATTGCTCAAAATATTTATGAGGAAATTGCTGTTTATTTGTTAATAAAACAATTAGTTGTGGAATATTTATTTTTATTTGGCGGGTAAAAATATCCAGTCCCTGCTCGGGATCTATGATTTCTAAGCCCAGATTCTGCCATCGTGTTTCACCCACATCCGCAGCCATACCTGAGTTTGCCCAGGGGCCCCAATTCATACTTTGTCCGGGAAGTCCAATTGAATGACGATAGTGCATCAATGCATCCATGAATGCATTGGCTGCAGCATAATTGCTCTGTCCCCATGATCCGATTACTGATGATATGGATGAAAAACAAATGAAAAAATCCAGTTTTAACGCTTGTGTTAATACGTGGAGATTCCATGTGCCATTAATCTTGGGTGCCATCACTTTCTCAAATAACTGTTGATCCTGTTTTAAAATACTTGCATCTTCAACGATGCCGGCACAATGGACAATCCCTTTTAATGGTGGTTTGTGATTGGTGATGTCTTCAATAATGCTCTGTATTTCCGAATAATTGGAAACATCTGCCTTGATATCATCCCATTGAATTCTTTTATCTGTATGAAATGACTCAAGCACTTGTTTGCTGGATGCATTCAATCCATTTCGTGAAATCATTACAATATTACGACATCCAAGAGAAATGAGTTTTTTTACAATTTGGATCCCTAATGCGCCATTGGCCCCGGTTATCATGTAACTTGCATTGACAACCAGACTGTTTTTTTTCGTTTGATCAAGGTGTTCATTGCTTTGAAAAGGGATCATTCTCGGCACATATAGCCTTGCATCATACAGCGCCATTTGATTTTCATGCCGATTGTTCTGAACAGCTGATATGACTGACATGGTATGATCATCAGAATAATCAATACCCTTATCATCAATATCCACACACACACAATTCAATTCAGGATGTTCAATCTGGATCACTCGTGCAAGTCCCCAAACTGTTGATTGAGATAAGTTAGATTGATATGATGATCTAACAGGATTCACATTGCTTGTGATGAGCGACAGCCGGGGAGACTGTTTCCATCTGGCATGAACCAATGCTTGAATTAAATAAATAATTTGAATGCATGCAGTGTTTTTTTCTTGAAAATCCGGCATGTTGATACTCCATAAATGAAGTATTTCATCTGCTGGTTGCAACTGATTGAAAAGGCTTGTATAATCATTCAATTCAAAAGGATTTATCATAAACCGATCTGACTGAATACGTTTAAACCCTTGCCCTTCTTGAATAACTGTACATTGATGTCCCTGGGATTTCAGAATTTGTTCAGCATTCAATCCAATGCCATTTTTATCTGCAAAGATCAGCCAATGGGATGTTGAAAATGATGGTGTGGCATCAGGCATTTGAACCGGAGTCCATTCGATGGTGTACATACCTTCATGATCTTTTTTATCCAGATCTTTTTTATCCAGATCTTTTTTATCCAGATCTTTGAATATGAGCGATTGATTGGCTCTGCGAAATTCAAAACCAATGACTTCAGTGTATAAGGTCCCATGATCACTGAATAAATATAAATCCTGATTGACAGTATTATTGTTTTTATCAATAGCGCCATGACACCATAATTGTTTGTTTTGATGGGGAGAGTCATAAAACGTTAACTCTTTGATGCTAAATGGCACATAAATATAATCTTGTAATGAAAGATCTTTTATGGAGTGATCCCAGTAGTTATTCAGCAATTGAAAACAGGAATCCAGCAAGCCTGGATGAATGACATATGACTGCGTGTCAATAGAGTCATCCGGTGGTATCATCTGGCAAATGGCTTCATTTTCTCCCAGCCAGAACCATTTTGCCCACTGAAAAGAGTGGATAATATCATATGGTGTTGCATTCAGTTCTGTATAAAAATTATCCCCTGAAAGATGTGTCTTGCAGTTTTGTTTGATGTTTTCCACATTATTGAATACATCATCAAAGTTATCGCATTGTGGCCTATCCAGAGAATTGATTGTTCCATTCATATGCGTGATCCATGATGACATATCTTCCTTTTTTTCCTTTTTGCAACTGACCAGTTGAAATGCATAATGGCGGTCCTGTGTTTGAGAAAAAATGATCTGGATCACACGTTCTTCTTTTTCTAAAACAAGCAGCGGTTTGATAAAAAAGACATCGTTCAGGGTACAGGCAGTATTATCAATGACTTCCATAAAGGCTGAAATGACCATTGCCAGATGTGAGGCTGCCGGAAGGATAATGATTTCATACACACGATGGTCTGATACATACGATGGATTTTGTTCATTGATCGTTGTTTCAAATCGAATTTCATTTGAAAAGGGCAATGATAATCGCTTTCCAATAAATGAATGCGGGGCATCCTGTTGAGCGGGTTGATCTTGCTCAGATGTCTCATAAATCTTATCCGAGTCTGTTTGTGTCCAATAGCGTTGCTTTTCAAATGCATAGGTGGGTAAAGAAAGCCGGCAGCCAGTATAATCGGTATAAAAATCTGACCAATTGATCGTATCACCGGCGACATAACATGCTGCTGTTTCATGTAAAGATATCACATTTTTGGTTTGAGCGATGGTATCGGTTTTTGAAATTTTTCCATAGTATATATCTTCAACCTGGTTCACAGGATGAAACGCTCTTAATTTTTCCAGAAGATCGTTAACACCTGTAACAATGATTGCCAGTCTGTAATTGAAATGCATCCGCCCGGTATTAACAGTAAAGCAAATATCACTGATGGATAAATTGCGATGATGGGATAAATATTCAACATATCTGTTTGTTAAGGATTTCAGTGCATTTTCTGATTTTGCTGAAAGCGTAAAAATATAATCTGCTGTCAGTGAAGATTGCGGATGCGCATTATGGGAATAGGATTCCAGAACAATGTGAGCATTGATGCCGCTCATGCCAAAAGAGCTGACACCTGCCAGACGTTTTGTATCCGATGGCCATTCCATGCCCTCTGCGCTGACATTTATCTTGACATTTTGCCAGTCCACATGAGGATTGGGCGTATTAAAAAATAAATGCGGTGGAATGAAACCTCTATTTATGCTCAGCACTGTTTTGATAATACCTGCAACACCGGAGGCTGCCTCAAGATGTCCCAGGTTTGTTTTGGCTGAGCCAACAAATAAAGGATTTTGGGCATTTCTATCCTTACATAATGCTTCAGAAAGGGCATTAAGTTCAATGGGATCTCCCAATGATGTACCGGTGCCATGGGCTTCAACATAAAAAATGTCTTCAGGATGAACCCTTGCATTTGACAATGCTTTCTGGATGACCTTTTCCTGTGCAATCTCACTGGGCACTGTTAAACCGCTGCCAGGACCATCATGATTTACTGCCGATCCACGAATAAGCGCCATAATATTGTCTTTATTTTGGATGGCATCCGATAATCTCTTTAAAACAATAATACCGCATCCTTCACCCCGACCAAATCCATCAGCGGCAGCATCAAAGGTTTTACATTTTCCATCAGGAGAAACCGATCTGGACATTGAAAGAAACAAGCTGACTTCAGGTGTCATAATCAGATGCACACCGCCGGCGATTGCCATATCACTTTCTTTTGATTTCAAGCTGTCACAGGCCAGGTGAATGGCTGTGAGCGATGATGAACAAGCGGTATCAATAGCCATTGCAGGTCCTTGCAGGCCCAATATATATGAAATTCTGCCAGGTCCAAATGATGCCAGATTGCCGGTTCCGGAATAAACGCTGATATGATCCGGATTGTTGACATTCAATTCCAGGCGTCCATAATCATTTTGTCCCACACCGATAAATACACCGGTGTTGCTGTTTTTTAATTTCTGAAAATCACAGGCTGCATTTTCCAGGGCTTCCCATGTCACTTCAAGTAAAATGCGCTGTTGCGGATCCATACATGCGGCTTCTCTTGGAGAAATCCCGAAAAAATCCGAGTCAAATTGATCAATCTTTTCGATAAACGCGCCAGTTTTAAATGATATTTTTCCCTTTGTTGCCGGATGATCATGATAAAATGCATCCATTGAAAAACGATCTTTTGGAATTTCAGACATGGGATTCACACCATTTTTGAGTAGTTCCCAAAATAATTCGTGGTTATCTGCACCTCCAGGAAATCTACATCCCATGCCAATGACAGCAATGATATCATCATTTGAGTCTTTTTGAGTGGATTCTGTTTCAATTTTTATCTCATTGGGTTGGATTTCAGGCAGATGATTTTTAACCAGGTAATTTGCAAGGTCATGAATGTTTGCGTATTTAAATGTGATTGTTGCGGGAAGAGTACAATTTAATTGACTTTGAAGCCTGTTGCGCAATTCAATTGAGGTGAGGGAATCCATTCCCATCTGAAAAAAGCCCTGATGATAATCCAAATCATATGGGGTTTCAAATCCCAATATTTCAGCTATTTGAGAGCGAACATGGGCTTTCATGAATGAGTGAGATTCATCTGAAGAAGCCATTGACAATTGATTCAATAATAGATCGGGGGAATCGATGCTCTCATTGGTTGTGCGGGTGAATTCTGAAAAAAATGCATTTTCTGAATCCAATGAAGCATTCCTGTGAAACGTATGCCAATCAACATCCAACACCCCAACCTGACTGATTGAAAGGGGTAACAGCTGTGCCAGTGATTCAATGGCATTTTCAGGATCAAGTGTCCGAATTCCTTGAGATTGCCATCGGTGCTCATATTTATCGGCTTCAACAGATGTGATTCCAGTTCGGGTCCAAGGGCCCCAATTAATACTCATTGCCGGCAAATGATTGAATTGTCTAAAATGTGCAAGGCTGTCCAGAAATGCATTTGCAGCAGTATAATTGCTTAAACCCGATGCCCCAATCATTGAAACAATGGATGAAAACATGACAAAAAAGTCCAGCTCAAGATCTCTGGTCAGATAATGAAGATACCAGGCGCCCATGACTTTTGCCTGAAATACAGATTCAAAATGCTTCCAGGTTTGACTGGCAATCACACCACTGCCAAAAATACCAGCACAATGGATAATTCCTTTTAATTGCGGCATATCTTGTTTGACTGTTTTAATCACAGTTTCCAATTCTTTAAAATTGCCAATATCTGCATTGAAAACAGCAACATTAACCCCTTGTTTGGTTAACTTTTCTATAAGAGTTTTTGCATATTCATTTGGCTTGTTTCTACCCAATAGAACGATATTTCCCGCACCATTATCAGCAAGCCATTGAGCGACCATTAATCCAATGCTGCCCAGCCCGCCTGTAATTAAACAGCTTGTTTTGCTGTTAAATTGAATCAGAGGTTTGTTTTGTTTAATCGGATATTTTGACAGTCTGGCAACATATCTTTTTTCTCCCCGAAATGCGACAATGGGTTCATTATCCGGATTCTGCAAATAGTCAAAAAGACGCCGGGCACTATTTTTATGGCGCATATCTTCAATATCAACAAGCTTACATTCAAGTTCAGGATGTTCCAGTTGGATGACTCTTCCAAGGCCCCATAATGGTGCAGCAAGAACATTCATTGATGTCTGTTCATTGGGTACATACTGACAGGCATTGGTTATCAACCATAATTTGGGAGTGATTTTTACATCTTGCTTTGACAATGCCTGTACAAGATATAAGACACTGCCACAGCCTGACAATAAATGATTGTTCATATCCGGTGTGATATCTTCTGCTTTGCTGTCAAGACTCCATAAATGAATGATACCTGCGATAGGCGAAGGAATAGAATCGAAGAGCTTAACGTAATCTTCAGGGGTTGAGGGATCCATATGAAATGTGTTTTTATCGGCGATATCAAATGCGCTGGCTTTGTTAATCAGGATAAATTTTCGATTATTGGATGCCAAACAGGTTGAAATTTCTTTACCAACACCATTGGCATCTGCAAAAATACACCACACCGGCCTGTTATCCGATTTTAGAGAATCCTGTTTCTGTGCAATAATCACTGCTTGCGGAAATAAGGCATGATCTTCCTTTTCTGTCTGTATTGACGTAACTTGTTGAAACCCATTTTCATGTAATACATCTTTCCACATTGGCACTGAAAGCAATGGATGGGATTTTCGGACAGGATCATCAGAAAACAGCCACCATCCATCTAACATACCAAATATTAAATCCACCCATCGCCGCTTTTGAGAGCCCTCCACCAGGAGAAGTATACCGCCCGGGACTAACAATTGTGACACATGTTTGATTGTTTGATGAATATCCTTTGTGGCATGTAATACATTTGCCGCGACAATGATGTGAAATGAGTTTTGCCGGTATCCTTGTTGTTCTGGCGGTTGTTCAATATCCAATGTTTGAAAACGTAAAAAAGGGTAGGACTTAAAACGTTCTTTGGCTTTATTTGTAAACAATGGGGAAACATCAGAAAAAATATATTTTGTCTGGTTTGCAGGTAAATCCGGAAGTATATATGATGTCGTTCCACCGGTTCCTGCACCGATCTCAAGAATTTTCAGTTCTTGATCACTAGCTATTTGTGCGATTGCTGTTGAAATGGCCTGACTTGCCAGCAAGTTGACCGGGCCAAATGCAGGAGAATCTTCATAAAGCAGCGTGGCTGAGGTTGTATCTGCATCAGGAAAAAGTAACTGAATGGGGTCTATTGAATTCTGTAATACTTTAGCAAGCGCTCCCCCACATCGATCCAATATTTCAAACATAATTTTAGCTTCTGGATACTGGCGCGATAATTCTTTGGATATTGATGAAGGGGATTTACAATCAGGATGTGAAAGCAAACGAAAGCCTGAACTGATACGCTCAATAATCTGTTCATCTTCAAGCATATTCAGTAAATGATTGAACATTTTGGATTGCTTTGATGCAAGATTGTATGTTGAATGATAATCCTGTTTATTGACCATGCTGCCGGGTTCAAGGGGAATTCCCATTTCATTGAATGCATTGCAGATATATTGTATGCTTAATGATTCAACCTGATTCAAAAGATCATGATAGGTTTTTATGTTTGGAGATAGGGTGCGAATCAGTTTTTTGTGAATCATTTCAGGTTCCGGAAAACGAATCATGCCATTGTTGAAATTGATATTTTTTAATTGCCAGTCAATTTTATAAAACCAGTCAGGCAGTTCTTTGGCAGTCTGTTTCTTTTTTTCAGGCCCGATTGTTTTTGTTTCATTGGATTGAAACCAATAGGTGTTCCTTTGAAATGGATAATTGGGAAGGGAAACATAATCAAGGGCATCATTCTGATATAAGGATCTCCAATCCACTGGTGCGCCAAGAACATAAAGCGTCCCAAGTGTTTTAAATAATTGATTCCAGTCAGAGGTGCCCCTCGACAGACTGGGAAGCCATTTATAATCTGATTGATTTTTAATTCTTCTCGCCATACCAGTAAGCACGGGGTGCGGGCCAATTTCTAAAAACAGGGTATAATCCGATTCAAATAAAGTATTCATTGATTTTGAAAATTGAACCGGCTGCCTGACATGTTTCACCCAATATTCGGGTTCTGTAATTTCACTGGTGGCCAATCGTCCATGAACATTGGTTATAAAAGGAATGTCCGGGGATGAAAAATCAATGGTATTGGCAATATTTTTAAATGGTGTTAGCATCGGATCCATGAGGGGTGAATGAAATGCATGAGATACATTTAATCGGGTTGCACGAATGCCTTGTTTTTCTAAATTTTGACAAATCGCCACAATGGATTGCTGCAAACCGGAAATAACAATAAGTTTTGGCCCATTATATGCGGCAATGGAAACATTTTCTGAATAAGGTTTTATGGCAAGAGCAACAGTTTGTTCATCTGCAAATATAGCCGCCATTTCACCATTGGTAGGCAATGCCTGCATCAATGCGGCGCGATTGGATATTAACTTTAAACCATCTTCTAAAGAAAACACGCCGGCAAGACATGCGGCAACATACTCTCCAACACTATGGCCTAAAACAATATCTGGTGTAATTCCCCAGGAACGCCATAAGATGGCCAGGGCATATTCTATTGAAAATAAGGCCGGTTGCGTATAGGCTGTTAGATGAAGCAACTCTTTTGTTTCATTTTTGGAATAGATTAAATCAATTATTGAATGCGTTAAGTACTGGCTGAGTATGTTATCACATTTCTGGAGTGCCTGTCGGAATATGGGTTGGGTTTCAAACAATGTGCGTCCCATATCCGCGTACTGAGACCCCTGACCTGTGAATAAAAATGCAATTTTGACTGGTTTTGCAATGCCGCTTTGCAATCCTGGATCAGATTTGTCATCAATAAATGTTTTCAGCCGGGATTGCATTTCAGACATCGATTGACCCACAATTGAAAGCCTGTGATCAAAATGCGCGCGACATGTGTTTGCTGTAAAGCATAAACTGGATAAATGAACATCTTGCATTTTCTGCAAATGATGATCATGTTTTTTTGCTGATTCTTTTAACGCTTCTTTGGTCTTTGCAGAAAGGACCATGATATTGTGCGAATGATCAAAGTTACTGCTGACAGATGCCTGTATATTGCGATCCTGATAGGATTCAACAATCATATGGGCATTGGTACCACTAAATCCAAAGGAACTGACACCGGCAATATAAGGCTGATTGTTATTATTCCATTGCATGCCTTTCACTGGAATAATACCTGAAATCGAATCAAGGTTTATTTTTGGATTCAATTGTTTAAAATGCAAATGCTTGGGAATGTGTCCATGCTGCATAGACAAGACGACTTTAATCAATCCGGCAACACCTGCTGCGCCCTCAGTATGACCAATATTGGTTTTAACCGATCCCAGATATAAAGGATTCGATGGGTCGCGCTTTGAAAAAACAGATTCAATGGCACTGATTTCAACAGGATCGCCTAAAATTGTTCCAGTCCCATGTGTTTCAATATAAGAAACATTGTTTGGATGAACATGGGCATCATTTAATGCCTGCTTGATAACATCTTCCTGTGCATTGGCATTGGGCGCTGTCAGGCCATTACTTGTGCCATCCTGATTTATTGCACTGCCGCGAATTACCGCAAGAATGGGATTCTTATCCGCAATAGCATCAGATAAGGGCTTTAATACAACAACCCCACAGCCCTCACTTCGGACATAACCATTTGCAGATTGATCAAAGGTTTTGCATTTACCATCATTGGATAACATGCCTGCTTTATGGAAAACAATCCCCATATCAGGTGCCAGAATTAAATTGATACCCGATGCAATTGCCATAGTGCATTCTTGATTATGAAGACTCTGACATGCCAGATGAACAGCGACCAATGATGATGAACAGGCAGTATTAATTGTTACCGCAGGACCTTGAAAACCAAAGAAATAGGCCAGTCTTCCAGACATAATTGAAGGTGATGTACCTGTTGCAAAATAACTGTCAATGGTATACATCCCGCTGACCTGGGTTTGTAATCGTTCGTAGTCATGACCAAAAACACCCACAAATACACCTGTTTTACTTTTTTTTAAGCGGTCCGGGTCGATATAGGCATTTTCAAGGGCTTTCCAGGTTTCTTCTAGCAAAATACGCTGTTGTGGATCGGTAATATTGGCTTCCCTTGGTGAAATATTAAAAAAACTGGCATCAAATTGATCATGATAATCTATAAAACCCCCATACCGATTGACATGATCATTGGCATCCAATGCCCATCGCGATGGCGGCACCTCATCTACAGCATTGATTCCATTGTAAAGGAGTTTCCAGTACTTTTCCGGTGAATGGGTATTGTGCGGAAACCGGCATGCCATGCCAATGATTGCAACAGGTTCTTTGGGGCGATCGTTTATTGTGTCTTGTTTATGATCTGTATAAGTGACCCTGCTGACTTTCGAATCTATATTTTGGACAATTGTTTCAATATGTTGTAATCGGCTTTCAATGGAAGTATTTGCTGAAAGTGTGTCATTTTTGTGCGTTGCATGAATATCGGGTGCCTGATTATTTTCTAAAAAATGGATTAAATCTTCCGGCGTACTGCATTTAAACAGCAATGTTGAATCCAGATTCACCCCCATTTTTTTATTCAGAAGTGACAACATTTTCAGCAGATGCATGGAATCCATGCCCATATCTTTTAACGTTTGTTTTGGGGTATAAACGAAATGATCAGGAATAACTTTGCAAATACATTCTTTAACAGTTTTTGCGACAGGTACATCGCGAAAGGTTTTGGTGTGTGTGGCTTGACAGGTAGATCTGGCATGAATATTCTGAAAATCATAGCGGATCAAAACCCCATAGCCCAAATTATTCACATCCTCAGGCCGATAATCTTTAATGACCCCTGAAATCATTCCACCATGATATTCATGAAAGCGCAAAATGGGATCCAAAAGCAAGCCATCTTCATCCCGCTGATTTACATATTCCTGAATGGATATGGTATTGTGTTTATGATACGCACCGCAAAGGGATACAGCCACCACACCACATATGCCAGAGATTTTTCCGGCATAGTCTAACATAAATGAAAGCAACTGATCGCCTAATCCCTGATACCCAAATTCTGGCAGCACATTAATGGATAAAAGCTGGATATACTGACCATCATCCACATGGCAGGATAATACATTATGACAATTCTTTTGGGTGATATCAGAAATATCATGAATACGTTGAGAATAAAGAGCCCCGGCAATCTGATCTTCTATTTGAAGAATCAGATTGCCTTCAGGAAATCGGACGATTCTTTGTTTTATATGGTTTTCAGAACTTTGGAGCGCATCCTGCCAACATTTTTTTTCAATCATCATCAATGCATCAATATCTTGTACTGATGCAAACCGGATTGTGTAATGTCGTTTTTTAAAGGTGGATAATTCAGGATCATTCACATTTGATTTCGTATCTACATCATAAGGTAGAAACAAACCAAGTTCCGCTGCTCTGATTAATACATTGGCCTCAGGTCCTAAAGTAGTTAAAGACATGGTACTACCTAAAATAAAATTAACTCTGTTGAAAGTGCATAGGTCTATATCAATTGTCTAAAAAGCCATTTGAATCCCATTCATGAAGCAACTGTCACGTTTTCTGCCCAATAAAACATTTGCAGTATTATCAAACGATTCTGAATATTTAATTGATATCCCCACATTTTGAATAAATTGAATGACGACGCCGCAATTAAACGCCCATCGATATTTTTCAGAATCTCGAACATCTCTCAGATAATAATAATCTTCTTCCATTACAATATATTCAGTAATTGCCCACTTGATATTTTCTTTAATATAGGCAACATCAGATCGGAGAGGACCGCGTTTGTAGTTGGGTAATAAATAGTATAGATGCGGGAATGGTTTAAGCATTGCCGCATAATCATGGTATTTCTTTGTATATTCTTTTTCTTCTTTACCCACTGCGCAATAAAAATCCAGAGAAAAGGTATCTGTTTGAAATGGAATACCACCTAAACCGGCAAAACCGACCATGCGCTGCTTGATAGATAGAAAATCATCCTCATCATAGATACCGCCGATTGATGCATAAAACTCTTTCAAAAGATCAAAACGCCCTTCGTAGAATAAATGATGACTGATCGTATCACGAACATTTTTATTCACTTCAGTAAATTCATCAGTCAAACCAAGCATCAAATTAGCGACAGCAACGCCATCATCCCCTAGCGCTCTATTCTTTTTGTCCAGATTATATCGAAAATAATTCGTAACCCGATTTTTTCTAACAACAAAACGTGCCTGCAAATCGTGATCATCTGCAATGGCATTTCCTTTCAACCTGACCCATGAATAGGTGAAATCAAAATGATAGAGCCATTGTTTTGGCATTGGATCAAATGTTAAAGAATTTTTCCACCACCATTCGCCAAGATTCTCTGATGCTTGTTCTGGGGCTGTTTTGGGTTGGTTTTGTTGGGAAGGGATCAGCTTTTTTTCTAATTTTTGAATTTTTTGATCCAGCTTTTCGTAGTGTTCTCTCATTTCCTGTTTGAGCGTATCCAGACGTTTATCCTTGATCAATTCTTTCATATCTTTAAAATTGCTGTTCATTTCATCTTTAAGAGACTCAATTTCTGATTGGCTTTGATTGATTGTTTGTGACTCATCTAATTGATCTTGATTCGCCAGGATAGTGTGAGGCAAAATAAATAAAAACCATGTCACTAGAACTAAGAAAATTCGATTCATGATACTCTCTCCTTAAGTTTAGATTTTAATAAATATGTAAATTTAATAGAATATTTAAGTGAATAGCCTAAAGCGGTTAATTTTGTCAAGATTTATTTATATTCATCCATTGATAAAAAGCGCGGTTTTAAAGAAAAGGGAATGTAAATCATTTGGGTATAACCAAAATGGCCGGAATGATTACGCACCATTTTTTGAACCAGGATTACGCTGAAAAGAGGAATAAGATGAAATAAACACTGTCTTTTAATCATCTTATTCATCTTCTTCAGTGTAATCCTGGTTCAAAAAAATGATGAGCAAATTGTATTCACCGGCTATTTTGGTTACACTCAAATCATTTTGATTATTTGCCACACATAAACGCATAAACGTGTGGCAAATAATCAGTTTTTCTTGTGCCGTGATGAAAAAAAATTAAGCTGCAAGTTTATAGGTTTTACGAATATCAAATTCAGCCTGCTTGCCATTATTCCACTGTTTCACCGGTCGTAAATAACCAACCACACGAGAATAGACCTCTGTTTCTTCATTACAAGTGGGGCAGGTGCGATGATTTCCTTTGATATAGCCATGCGATTGACACACACTGAATGTGGGAGACAAAGTAAAATAGGGCAATTTGAAATTTTGTGCAATCTTTTTTATCAGCGTTTTTGTGGCTTCAAGGTCATCAATTTGTTCTCCCAAAAATAAATGTAAAACAGTGCCGCCTGTATAACGTGTTTGTAAATCTTCCTGAAGTTCAAGGGTTTCAAACAGATCATCAGTATAGTTCACCGGTAATTGTGTGGAATTTGTGTAGAATGGGTCCGCACCCTGTTGATAATCGCTTTCATTGGCACAAACGATACCCGGAAATCGTTTTTTATCCAATAATGCCAGTGAATATGATGTACCTTCCGCCGGAGTGGCTTCAAGGTTAAACATATCACCGGTTTCATCCTGGATTTCAACCAGTCTGTCCCGCATGAAATCCATCACCTGTACTGAAAATTCTCTGCCCGCTGATGTTCCAATATTTTCGCCCAAAAAATTGAGACAGGCTTCATTCATTCCGATAATTCCAATGGTGGAAAAATGATTTTTCCAGAATTTTCCTGTCTGTTCTTTAATATTGCGTAAATAAAATTTGGAATAGGGATATAAATTGCTTTCTGTAAATCGTTCCAAGACTTTGCGTTTGATTTGCAGGCTGGTTTGACAGATATCGATTGCCTTGTTGATACGATCAAAAAAATCATCCCTGTCTTTTGCCTGAAAGCCAATGCGTGGCAAATTGATTGTCACAACTCCAATAGAACCGGTCAATGGATTGGCACCAAACAAACCACCGCCTCTTTTTCGGAGCACCCGGTTGTCAAGTCGAAGTCGGCAGCACATGGAACGTGCATCCTCGGGAGACATGTCCGAATTGACAAAATTGGAAAAATAAGGGATCCCATATTTTCCAGTCATTTTGAATACGCTATCCAAGCTTGGATTATCCCAATCAAAATCTGAGGTCACATTGTAGGTTGGAATGGGAAATGTGAACACGCGCCCCCGAGCATCACCTTCCATCATGACATCTGCAAACGCGCGGTTAATCATATCCATTTCAATTTGATAATTGCCATATACATCCGATTGATACTTACCACCAATGATCACCGGATGATCTTTCAATGTATCTGGCACATCCAAATCCATGGTAATATTTGTAAATGGTGTTTGAAAACCAACACGTGTGGGAATATTAATATTAAAAACAAATTCCTGAATGGCCTGTTTGACCTCTTCATAGTCCAGGCCATCATGCCGAACAAATGGGGCCAAAAGGGTATCAAAATTGGAAATTGCCTGCGCACCTGCTGCTTCGCCCTGAAGCGTATAAAAAAAGTTTACCATTTGCCCTAAAGCTGTTCGAAAATGTTTGGGCGGCTTGCTTTCAACCTTACCGGCCACACCCTTGAATCCCTCAATTAACAAATCTTTCAAATCCCATCCCACGCAATATACTGACAACAGACTTAAATCATGAATATGGATATCTCCATTCTTGTGGGCACGTCGTACTTCAGGCGGATATATTCGGCTTAACCAATATTCTGAGGTAACATCTGATGAAATATAATTATTCAGGCCCTGAAGCGAATAACACATGTTACTGTTTTCTTTAACTTTCCAATCTAATTTTTCTAAATAATCTTCAACCAGGTCAATGCTTGCTTTGGTTGTAATTTGTCTGATCTGAGCATGTTGTTCCCGATATAAAATATAAGCTTTTGCTGTTTTATAATAGGGAGAATCCAAAAGGACTCTTTCCACAATATCTTGAATCTCTTCAACCTCAGGCGTTGCATCCAGACGAAGCTGGTTGGCCAGTGTCAATACACGTAATGTTAGTTTTTGGGCTTCCCGGTGCTCAAATTCTGAGGTGGCAACGCCTGCCTTTTCAATGGCTTTTGTAATTTTTGATGAATCAAAGGGCTCGATTCGGCCGTCCCTTTTTTTTAGTTGGTCAAACATGATATTGATTTATCTCCTTGATTGTTGCATTCACCACAAATGGTGTGTGCAAATTGGGTTAAGTTGATTGTCAGGTTTTCTGACATAAATACACAATATATAGTTGTTTGTCAAGGAAAAAATCAATATATTGTATCCACAATGGTTTCTATGAGTTACAATAACTGTAATTATTCAGGATTAAATTGGGCATATTCCCAAAAATTTCTGATCACGTATTGATTGATAGAAATTCAATGTTCAGATTTTTTCAAAATAATATGTATTCCCATATGAGACAGTTCTTTCTGAAGATCGATCCATACCGCGCTGGTTGAAATTAAATTGAATTGATTTTCAGTCATGAGGTCATAAGTCAAACACAAAGTAATTTGTTTGTCCTGTATGCTGGGATGCAATATGAGCGTTCCATTTTCAATATGCTGTAATATGATTTCAATCGCAGTAAAAATATGCATTTGCAACTGAACTGAATTGGCCTGAACAATTAATGGCGTGTCGCTGCCTTGTGTAGACAATTCAACTTTTTTGAGTCTGGCAAAACGAGATGTCAGGGTGTTCAATTGCTGAATTAATTCGTTTAGATCAATTTGCGAGGATTCATTATCCGGACTGTGGGCAAAGCCATTCAAGTTCGAGGTGATACCAATGCCACGCTGAATTTGTGCTTGAATCCGCCCCAGTGTCGAAATAAATCGATCCTTGTGTTTAAAATCGTTACTTTCAGTCATATCCAATATGTCTTCCAAAAGACCAGAGGATTCCTGTATGATCGCCAGAACATTTTTGATTTCATGGGTCATACTGGCGGTTATTTTGCCAAAAAAGGCCATTTCTTTAAAATTGTTATTGATTTTCACAGTATTTTTTCCATCCTTCATTAAGTTTAATAATTAGTTCA
>Ga0272440_1001692_pt1 | contig 17818 bp, 16 predicted proteins | sample SSMMMBAug17_FD_192440 | JGI IMG/M metagenome (GOLD analysis project Ga0272440, IMG submission 192440) | Marine sediment archaeal communities from Little Sippewissett salt marsh, Falmouth, MA, United States - SSM-MMB-Aug17 | ecosystem: Environmental > Aquatic > Marine > Wetlands > Sediment ...
CAGGGACCTCTGCAAGATTGTCAGTAAAACGCAATACTCCATTTGAATCCTTATATTTATAAAATTCAGCAAAACATATGCTTGATACTGTGAGCAACAATCCACAGCAGATTATAATAAATAATTGGGTATGTTTCATTTTTACTCCATACATAAAAAAAAGAGCCGGTTTATAAAAAGACACTTAAAGTCCCTTTGGGACGTAACTGGAATAGCCTGGAGTTTCAACTCCAGGCGGTCAGACTATTTGGAAGTGTCGTCCTTATTTTTGGGAATGCGCCCTGTCCGATTGGAAACCATTTCGAGATTTTGGGAATGTGTTAATACTAAAGTGCGTTAAATCCAAAATCAAATTAAAAAATTATAATTCATATGTCAAGGTTAACTTGGACAAATTTTATTGTTCAGCATAAAACATTCTCTTTGTTACCATACCAACTATGTAATTCCATATTGTAAATAATCAATCCATACAAGGGGCGATATCTTTTCAAGCAATAGTTATGTGGGCGCATTCCCAAAAAGTCGGTCTTTAATTGGTGATTATTGAAAAAGATATATTGCGGCAAACGCAAGAGCAGCGTAAGGCTTTAGCCTTCCGCTGCTCTTGCGTTTGCCACTTCAGACCTAATTTAAAAATTATTTTTCCGAGGTCTGACACTAAAAATCTTGAAGTTTTTATAAAAAAATTGTAAATACCAACGATCAAAAAAAGTATAATCTTGGAGGTAATATGGTTTTTCCAGAATACCGACCCAGGCGTATGCGGCAAAATCCACAAATTCGACGCATGGTTCGAGAAACACATTTATCTGTTAATGATCTCATTTTACCGGTCTTTGCTGTTAATGGAAAAGATATCAAAAATCCAATTCCATCAATGCCCGGTCATTTTCAATTATCTATGGATCATTTAATCAAAGTTGCTCAAGATGCCAAAAAATTAGGCATTCCTGCAATTATTGTATTTGGAATTCCAGACAGCAAAGATGCTTTAGGCACTCAGGCCTACGCTAAAAATGGTGTTGTGCAGAAAGCTGTTAAAGAAATTAAAAACAAAGTATCTGATTTATTAGTAATTACAGATGTTTGTTTATGTCAATATACAGATCATGGCCATTGCGGCATGGTTGATAAACAAAAAATACATAATGATGCATCTCTGGAACTTCTGGCAAAAACAGCCCTGTCTCATGCAAGATCAGGTGCAGATATGGTGGCACCATCAGATATGATGGATGGACGCGTGGCTGAAATTCGCGATATGCTGGATGAAGAAGGATTTACAGATACTGCGATTATGTCATATGCCGTTAAGTATTGTTCTGCATTCTATGGCCCATTTCGACAGGCTGCTGAATCTGCACCACAGTTTGGTGATCGACGAACGTATCAGATGGATCCTGCCAATTCATTGGAAGCTATCAGAGAAGCGACAATGGATATTGAAGAAGGTGCAGATATTATAATGATAAAGCCTGCGCTGGCATATTTAGACATTATCAAAACAATTCGAAATGAGCTGGACTATCCAATTGCTGCATATCAGGTCAGTGGAGAATTTTCTATGATAAAAGCGGCTGCTGAAAAAGGATGGCTTGATGAACAGGCTGTTATGTTAGAAAGTCTTCTTGCCATAAAACGTGCAGGGGCTGATATGATTTTAACGTATTTTGCAATGGATGTTGCAAAATATTTACAAAAGAATTCAATGTGATTTAGGGAATATATAATGGCAACAGAAGAAGGATACGTCTTTAAAGTTACAAACAACAATACAGCATGGGTTAGAACGCAGCGCATGAAAACATGTGAGCATTGTGAAACACGTGATGAATGTCAGACAATGGGAAGTAAACTTGAAGATATGGAAGTTGAACTTCCCAATCATATTGGCGCTGATGTCGGCGATCGGGTGATTCTCAGCATGCCCACAAAATCATTATTATATTTGTCTTTTTTGATGTATGTCGCCCCCATTCTTGTCATGATTGTTGGTGGCATCTTGGGACAGGAATTCGCGAAATATTATCAAATGGATGAAACCGGTTTTTCTGTTTTATTCAGCCTGTTATTTTTTGCATTGGCATTGATCAGTATCCGCTTTTACAGCAATGTGATGACCAAAAATGATAAATACAAACCCAGATTAACACGGGTTGTTCATCAGAGCGCTTATGAGCAAGAAGAGCAAGATTGTCATTTAAGGTAAAGTCAACATGAATAAACTCACATTGGCCTATTCTCCCTGTCCAAATGATACAGATATTTTTTATGCCATGATCCATCAGGAAATTGCTTGTAATGATTTATCTTTTGATGTGATTCATGCAGATGTTGAGCAACTCAATCAGGCTGCAAAACAAGGTAGATACGATATTACAAAGCTGTCCTTTCATGCAATGGGTCATCTCTTGGATAATTATTCCATACTGAAAACAGGAGCCGCCTTAGGATACAATTGCGGCCCATTGATCGTTGCACCAAAAGCATGTGATCTATCTGTTTTGAATGACAATTCCATTGCAGTTCCTGGCATATGGACAACTGCAAATTTATTGTTAGGGCTGTATTTGAAAACTAGGCCCGATGTTATTCCCATGTCATTTGAGACAATTATGCCAGCAATTCAACAGGAAAAATGTGCTGCAGGTGTTATTATTCATGAAGGCCGATTTACCTATCAAAACTATGGATTAACCTGCCTTCTGGATTTAGGGCAGTGGTGGGAAAATGAAACCGGCTTACCTGTACCATTGGGTTGCATTGCTCTAAAAAGATCTTTGTCGCATTTTCGTACTTCAATTGAAAAATGCATGATGAAAAGTCTGGATTTTTCACAACAGCATCCAGAAAAAGCCGCCAAATATATCAAAGAGCATGCTCAGGAAACATCTGATGATGTAATTCGTCAACATATTGATTTATATGTAAATGATGATACACGCAATTTGAGTGTTAGGGGCATGCGTGCAATTGAAATCTTATTTGAACGCGCCCGCAGTTTTGGTTTGATACCTGATTTTGTGGGAGACCTTTTTTGATAAACCAAAAGGAAATTAAATAGATATGAAACGATTAAATAAAACACTTCAATCCATTCAACCAGCAGATCAGGCATTCATGAAGAAAGCCTATGAACGTTTGGATAATCAAGCGCGTCCCAATGGGAGTCTGGGAAAGATTGAACATATGGCCGCACGTCTGGCTGGTATTTACCAGCAGATTGATATTCATTTAGATAACAAAATGATTGTTGTTTGTGCGGGTGATCATGGAATAACCGAGGCGTCCGTCAGTCGATTTCCTGCCGACGTTACCCCGCAGATGGTGCTAAATTTTATCCAAGGGGGTGCATCTATCAATGTGTTGGCAAAGGATGCCGGTGCTTTGGTACGTGTTGCTGACCTGGGAGTGAACTACTCCTTTGAAAAGGATTTACCTTTATTTCATAAAAAAATTGAATATGGTACCCATAACTTTTCAAAAACAACAGCCATGACCAGAAATCAGGCTATTTCAAGTATTGAAGCTGGCATTGAAATTGTTGAAGAACTTATTGAGGAGCAAGCTGTTCATGTATTGGGAACTGGCGATATGGGAATTGGTAATACAACGCCATCCACAGCAATCATAGCTTGTTACAGCAAATATCCAGTAAAAAAACTGGCTGGCAGAGGCACAGGGATTGATGATCAGGGACTTCAAAAGAAAATTCAGATCATTGAAAAAAGTATTCAAATGCATCAACCCGATCCATCAGATCCCATTGATGTTTTACATAAAGTTGGGGGATTTGAAATTGGCGGCTTATGTGGATTGGTTTTGGGAGCAGCTTGCCATAAAATTCCTGTTATCTGTGATGGTCTTATATCGACCGCAGGCGCTCTTCTTGCGGTTGAACTATGCAAAACAGCAAAAGACTATCTGTTTGCATCACACCAATCCGTTGAAATTGGCCATCAATATATGTTGAAACATTTAAAACTGGATCCCTTACTGCAACTGGACTTTCGTCTGGGAGAAGGCACTGGTGCGGCAATCGGTATGAAATTGATGGATGCTGCAACACGTGTTTTGGCTGAAATTAAAACCTTTGATGAAGTGGGAATCACCAATGCACAAAAATCATAGCATGAATGCAATATCAAAAAAATGTCCTATAAAAGCCATCTTTTTTGATCTGGATCATACTTTGGTTGACTGTGAATCAGCAGACTTACGAACATATGAAATTATTTCAAAAATAGCCCGCTCAACTGTTTTTGATATTCATACCCCCGCCTTGATTCATGATTTTCGTCAGTTATTGGGCAAAGCGCCTTTTGATCCACAAGACAAAATTGATGTGCTTGAATGGCGTACAGACTTGTGGAAAAAGGCGCTTGCCATTCAAAACATTGATCATCCCAATCTTCCAGAGCGACTAAATCAAGCCTTTCATGATGAACGACTGGTTTTTTTTTTATTTACTCCTGATGTCCATGCAATGCTGAAAGAGATGTTACGATCTTATACAGGTATTATTATTACCAATGGTGATCCTGTAATACAACGTCCCAAACTGGCTGCCTGCAAAGCAGAAGAATTGTTTGCTTCTCGTATTATTGTGGGTGGTGAAGAGCAGTATGAAAAACCCCATCTTTCAATTTTTCATAAAGCCTGTGAGATGGCAAAATGTGCGCCAAGTGAAGCGATAATGGTGGGGGACCGCCTGAAAACAGATATTTTGGGCGGAATCAATGCAGGGCTGGGAGCTACAGTCTGGGTCAATCCAAAAAATGAACCCGTCAATGATCATGATCCCAAACCGGATTTCCAAATTGTATCAATGATCGAATTGCCATCAATAATGAAACATCTCAATAACATGATATGAACAATACATTTACAATTCAAACCCTGGGATGCAAGGTCAACCAATATGAATCTGAAGCGATCGCATGGCATCTCAGACAAAATGGATTCACAACAAAAAAACAAAATGCATGCTATGCCATTATCAATACATGCACAGTCACGCAAAAGGCTGGCATGCAATCACGACAGTTAATTCGTCAAACCATACGCAAACATCCTGATGCAATGATCATTGTCACCGGTTGCCATGCACAGGTTTGTCCCAAAGACATTCAGGATATTGATGGCGTCCATTGGATTGTGGGGCACGCTTATAAACATGAATTACCCCTTCTCATACTTAAGCATCATCCAAATCAACAAAAACCTGATCGTCCAGAAATATTCATCTCAAATATTTTATGCCATAAAACATATGGGCATATTCATCTTGATCGCTTGCAAAAACGTTCTCGACCCATGCTTAAAATACAAGATGGATGTAATGCCTTTTGCAGTTATTGCATTGTGCCATATGCCAGGGGGCCTTCTCGTAGTTTGGCTGAAAATCAAGTTGTGGATATGGTCAAAGTTTTTCGGGATAAGCAATATCAAGAAATTGTTTTAACAGGTATTCATTTGGGGATCTATGGACATGATTTAATGCCATCTATTGATTTGACGCATTTGTTGAATACGATTTTACAGATTCCAGATTGCCCAAGGATTCGATTAAGCTCAATTGAACCCCATGAGATTTCAAAAGAACTGATTCAAATCATACAGACATCACCTAAAATGTGTCATCACTTACATATTCCGCTTCAAAGTGGGGATGATCAAACACTAATACAGATGAATCGTCATTACACGCGAAGTTTTTTTCAAGACTTAATCCACACAATTCATGAAAGCATAGCAGATATTGCAATTGGGATTGATGTTCTGACAGGTTTTCCAACAGAAAGCCATCAGGCATTTGAAAACACCTTATCGCTGCTGGATAATCTTCCAGCAGCCTATTTTCATGTGTTTCCCTTTTCATTACGAGAAGGTACCAACATCGCAAAACAAAAAATTGCCCTTGATGTTCAAACAATTAAAGCAAGAGCAAAAAATATTCGTGAGTTGGGAGAGCGCAAAAGGATGGATTTTTACCATAAAAGTATTGGCCAAAAACAATGGATTATTGTGGAATCTTCAGATAATAAATATTCATATGGTTTAACCGGAAACTATATTCCTGTAAGAGTTTCCGGTACATTTAACAAAAATGACATGATTCACGTTCAATTAACGCATGTTGTCAGTGCAAAAGAGATGCAGGGTCAACTAGTTTGATTGTGTATCTATTTTTATTAAAATGTCTTTATGATTTTGAAGACGTTTTATGTAATGAGTAATTTTATGATAAACAGCGCGTGAAACCCGATCAAGATCCATATGAATGGAAACAGGGTCATCTTCAATGGCATTTGCCGAATCTCCAAAATGCGTATAGGATATTTGGGTATCATCCACCTTAATTTTGAGTCCACCATGAACAAAGGTAAAGGCACTGGTTTGAGGCGGCACACAAGTTATAACATCTCCGGCACCAACAACCCGAAAAAGGGGCAGTTTTGAATAAGCGGCCAAACCTTCTTTGTTCGTAATTTTTGGTTGACCAAATGTTATGACCCGATCCACATTGAACTTTTCTTGATATAAATAGATTCCTAAAATATTCGCAATTGCCCCTCCCAATGAATGTCCGACAATAATTGTTTTTTTGGAAGTTTGAATTTTGGGAAACGCATTTTCCAAATTTTGAATAATTCCCAGCGCGGCATCGCGAAATCCTTTATGGAGCCATATTTTTGAGCGAGTATCGTATACTGGTGCTGCGAGAATATCGGATTTGATATTGGTAAAATTGCTTGTGCCACGAACGACAATATATTGAGCATCATTTGTATTGGCTGTAAAATATTTCACCTTAAGTTGTTCGAATTCACCAATGGCAAGATTGACATAAGCATTTTGGGTACAAAACGCTTGGATTTTATCATCAGTTTCATACACAATCGCAGCCAATTGTGCATCATTAAGCATTGTTTGACCGCTTAAGGAATATTTCATTGCACATGACTTCTTAGATGCCGGTTTCTTCCCAAAAGGAAGATGCATTTTTTCAGTATAGCTGCATGCACAACTCAAGGTTATCCAAAGAATAATCAATATTTTTCCAAAAATAATACTGTTATCCAATTTCTTCATCACTTTCCTCCATTTCAATCATTTCTGTTTGTTTAAATCCTTCGATAACATTCACCAATTGATCGACATAGGTTTTCATCATTTCGACCTGGTCTGTCATCTGAATAGAGGCTTCTGCGGAATCATGAGCATTTTCAACATTTTGTTGAACGGCCTCTTTCATTTGGGTCATTGAAACGCTCAGTTTTTCAATATTAGCTGCTTGTTCTTTTGAGAGTCCGCTAATAGAACCAATTAAATCACCGACTCCGGAAACTCTGCCAGCGACTTCTTCAAACGCTTTTGTTGTTTTTTCGGCCAATGATGTTCCCCCATGAATTTTGTCTGTAATGCTTTGAATAAGGTCTTCAGTTGTTCCAGCAGCTTCAGCCGAACGTAAGGCCAGATTGCGAACTTCATCAGCTACCACTGCAAAACCTGCACCAGCTTCTCCAGCACGGGCAGCCTCAACGGCTGCATTTAATGCTAACAGATTGGTTTGAAATGCAATTTCATCAATTGTTTTAATAATTTGGGATGTTTTTTCACTGGCTTCAAAAATATCTTTCATAAAATCATTAAGTTCTTCAATGGATTTATTGGCATCAGTGACAACATTGTTGGTTTCCGAAACAAGATTATCCGCTTCACTGGCATGACTTGCGTTCTGATTAGATATATCTGAAATACTTTTAAGATCATTGGCCCTTTCATTAATACCTGACGCCTGCTCAGCCGACCGATCTGATAATTGATTGCTTAATTGGGCAACCTGCGATGATCCATATTCAACTTCCTCAACACTTCCGGTCAATCCATCAACAACTTCAGCAATGGGCTTGATGATAAGACGTGCCAGAACAATGCTCACGCCAATCCCCAGCAAAATGGTAATTGCAATCATTGCCAGAATAAACTGATCTGTAAACTGAATTGAATTATTTAAATCAATGCTATACAGATCAATTTCGTTCCAACCATAATCTGCAACATTGACAGCCAAAAGTTCCATCTTGGGTGCAAGGGGTATCAATACAGTTTGAATCTGATGTTTGATTCTTTTTCGAATCTTATCCAGGGTCTTAATTTCATTTCTATAATTGTCAATGTTTGCGGGTAATTGAACAGCCTCCTGAGGTAGATTGTTTTGAAGCAACTGGATTAGATGACTGAGTCGTTTATGAGAGTCTTTCGATACAATAACAAGGGGATCAGAGATAAAAATAGCAATATTGTTTTCAATAGATATAAATTGATCCAAAACATTGCTAAAATAGTTAAAATGTTGGGAATTATCTTTGGTTTTTCTGATAATTTCAAATATTTGTTTTCTGATTGTTTTGGCATGTTCAAGAATATGTCCCTTTTTTTGATCTGCCAAAGATAAGTCCTTCACCACATTTTCAAAGGTAGCAACATAATTTTTGGAAAGATTTTCAATTACTTGAAAGGGAGCCATTCGTTTGGGAGATTTAATTTTCTGCCTGGCAATGTCGAGTATCATCTTGACATCCTGAATATGTCGTTCCGCTTCCTTTCGATCTTCAATTTGATTAAGGTAAAGATACTTTTCAACAAATGAGCGCGTGGATAAAACAGATGAACAAATATTGTTTGCTATCTTGACCTCCGTTGAAACGTCTCTGGTCAGAAAAGTCATATTGTCGCTAATTGTTGAAAACTGGTAGCGGGCTATCATCCCTACTGCAACGGCCATCATGGTTACCACCAGGTAACCAATCAAAATCTTGAGTTTCAAATTAATCGTATTGAACATTTTGAGCTCCTTGAATCATTCGGCTTGAAATTTTGTTAATTCTATATATACACAATTTTATTCATAAATCAATGTAATATTTTCATTTTTTTATAAGACTTTCATAAATAGAATTACAAAAAACAATATTTCTGTTATAAAAACTGATTATACAAAGGAGAAATACAACAATGAAATTAAAAATGACAAAGCAGCTTTTTCCATCAGTATTGCTATTTAATTGGATTGCATCTTTGATAGTAATAACAATGATGTTATTAACCTGTATTGATGTTATATTACGATTTTTAAGATGTCCAATACCGGGTGTATATGAAACAGTTGGCCTGCTGGGTGCAATATTTGTTTCATTTTCATTGGCCAATACATCAATGACACACAGTCATATTGCTGTTGATTTTCTAGTAAAAAAATTATCTCCAAAAATTCAGGATATGATTTATTGCATTCATACCCTGATTGCAACAGTACTGTCTGGACTGATTGCCTGGCAAAGTATCTGGTATGCCCTGGAATTAAAATCAAATGGCGAGGTATCACCCACTTTGCAAATATCAACATATCCTTTTGTATTTGGTGTTGCAATTGGATGTATATTGCTTTGTTTGGTGTTAAGTGCGCAGTTTATTGATAGTGGATATGGATTGATATCCCGAATGAAAGAAAAACAAGGATGTGCACATGCAAATCTATGAAATGAAAAATCCGATTAAAAATTATGCATGGGGCTCAAAAAGTTTTTTTTCCAATCTGTTAGGCGATAAACAGTCTTCCCAACCACAAGCTGAACTTTGGATGGGAACACATCCCTTGGGAGTATCTGAAATAAAATATGATAATGAATGGATTTCCTTAGAAAAACTAATATACTTTAATCCGGAAACAGTTTTGGGTGAAAAACTTGCCAGCAAATTAGATAATAGATTGCCTTTTTTGTTTAAAATATTGGCCATCGAAAAACCACTGTCCATTCAGGTTCATCCAGATGAGCATCAGGCAATTCAAGGGTTTGAGAGAGAAAATAAACGAAATATTTCGCTATCAGCTAGCAATCGGAATTTTAAAGACAAATCTCATAAGCCAGAACTGGTATGTGCATTAACGCCCTTATGGGCCATGTGTGGATTTCGATCTTATACAACAATCCAGACACATTTTTCGGTAATTTCTGACAAAGTAAAACTTTGTCAATCTGATCAAACAATATATGATTTTTTCAAACAATTAATGAATCTAGATAACAATCAGAAAAATCAACTGATTGCATCAGCAGTTCAGTACGCACAATCAAGAGCAGACCAAATACATTGGCAGTGGGTGACACGATTGGCATCACAATTCCCAGAAGATATTGGTGTATTGGCGCCGCTTTTTCTGAACCTTATTTGTTTAAATCCCGGTGAATCCTTATTTCTTCAACCCGGGGTTTTGCATGCCTATCTGGATGGCAATGCGGTTGAAATTATGTGTAATTCTGACAATGTTATACGCGGCGGCTTGACTGTAAAGCATATTGATATTGAAACGCTGCTGAATATTGTATTGCCCCATAGCCAGGATCTCAATCCCATTCATCCGCAAATGCGTAAAGATAATGAATGGCATTATCCCATACCAATAGATCGTTTTACGTTGACACGATATGATGTTCAACCCGATCATATTTTGAATATGACAGTCAATGGTCCGGAAATAGTGTTATGTGTTCATGGAAAGATTCGAATTCATCAGAATACAGATAGCTTGTATTTGAGACCTGGCAGGTCAGCATTTGTCTGCTATGAAGCACATTCTTACACTGTTGATGGTGATGGAGTTGTTTATAAGGCAGGCGTATAAAAAGGTTAAATTCGTATACTTGGGGTGTAAAATCCAGTTACATTTATTATTTATTCATTTTATGTTTGTACAGGGAATACGCGAAAGGGAATAAAATGGTATCAAGAACATACACCAAAACAGGTGAATTTATCAATAGAGAGAAAGAACTTGAAGAACTCTTTCACTGGATAAACAGGTCTCCGCAACAGATAATTTTTATCTATGGCCCGAAAAGCAGCGGTAAAACCAGTTTGCTTAATAAGTTTATTGAAAAACATCTTTCAACCAAGCATTTCAGCATCAAGCATTTTAATTTGAGAGAAATGCTGATTGCCAATTATTCGGATTTTATTCAGGCTTTTTTCGAAGTGGACTATTCCAAAACCAGCGGCGATGTAAAACAAAAAAAAGAGTACAATCTTAAGCTGTTCAAGTTATCAAAAGAAATAAAAAAAAGTCTTGAAAATAGAAGCCTTGATCCTTTTGTTGTTATGAAAAAGGAACTGGAAAAAATTGTTCAAAAAGGCAAGCAGCCTGTGATTATTATTGATGAACTTCAGGCATTGGAAGATATTTATATAAATGGACAGCGGGATCTTCTCAAGGAATTGTTCAATTTTTTTGTTGCTCTGACCAAAGAATCTCAATTATGTCATGTGATCACTGCCAGCAGTGACGGGTATTTTATGAACAGAATTTATAACGACAGCAAGCTGACCAAAACATCAACTTTTTTTGAAGTGAATTATTTATCAAAAAAGGATGTTTATTACTGGCTGTCCCGCCTGAAAGAAGAAAGTGGCCTTGCAGCTTATACCCTAAGTGAAAAACAAATTGAAATGATCTGGAAATACTTGGGAGGCAGTATGTTTGAAATCTCTTTGGTATTGGGAAAGCTGATTTCACAGGCAAAAAAGAACAATGTGAGCACGAAAGCCGTCAAAAAAGAAATTGATCAGTTAATTCGAATCAATCAGGGAAAATTTGATTATTATGCATCAATTAATAAAAGTAAACGTATGCTGTTTAAACTTATATTATCTGTTTATGATAAAAAAAACGAATTTAATATGAATGATCTTGAATTTCTTGTAGATAAAGAATTTTATTTTGAAGATTCTCTTAAGGATGAATTGAATAACTTGGTTCGAATGAATATTCTGGCTTTTAACCCTGTAACAGCCTTATATTCACTTCAAGGAAACAGTATGTTTTTTGGCTTATATCAATATGTACAGAGTCTATCTTCATAGCTTTATAAGCCTGACAAAATCTTATCTTGTTCATTTGCCTTGCAGTCCAAGTTGGCTAAATATCTATATGACACAATTTCAAAAATGAAAAATATTAAGTTATTGACAGACAAACAATATATTGATAGCTTTTTTATATCTTATTTGTTTCATATCAATTAAATGAAAAAGGAGTGACCCATGAAATGTATTAAATCCTTAGTTTTTATAAACTTTTGTTTTTTAATAATATGCCTTTGTATGACTAAAATTTCAGTGGCTGAAGACTTGCCAGTTTGTAAAGATATTTCCGCACCAGAAGTAAAAAATATGCTGACAAATGGGGAAGCTCTTGTGGTTCATGTGATGAGTTCTTTTGAGTATGATATTCAACATATTGAAAAATCAATAAACATTCCTGTTAATAAAATAATGCAGCAGCAAGACAAACTTCCAAAAGATAAATCTTATCCCGTAATTTTTTATTGTATGGGCAAAAGGTGACCTTATACACAAAGAGCTGCAGGTCTTGCAGCAAAGCTCGGCTATAAAAAAGTTTATTGTTTCAGAGGGGGTATTCCTGAGTGGCGATCGTTTAATTTTCCTATGGTTGTCAATGAAACAAGCATGAAAATGAGGATCAAAAAAATAAAACCGAAAAAGATCGCTAAATTAATGAAAAAGAAAGATATTTTTATTCTTGATGTTCGACCCAAAGATTTTAAACGTGATTCATCTTTTATTATTGGCTCTATTCACTGTCCTTTACTGGATTTAACTGAGCGCTATCAGGAATTTCCAAAAGATAAAGAAATTGTCATCACCGACTGGGCGATGCGTCAATCCACCCTGGCAGCAAAGTATTTGATTAAAGAAGGTTATAAGGTAATTGGTGTGCTAAAAGGTGGTATTGAACGATGGAAACATGACAAGTTTCCTGTTGAAAATAGATAATCAATTCAATTGCATAAGAAAAAGGCAATTGTTTTAAACGAGCATGAATGAATCTTAACCATCAATCAAAACTAACATTTAAATGGCAAGTATTTAAAAGTTTATCGAGTATATTCATATTCAGCTTTCTATTAATCATTCTTGTTATCAGCGTAAATGCCATCTATTCAACGCTTCAATACCGAGAGAAAGTTAATCGTCGCATTTCTGCAACACTTGAAGGCAAACTAAATATCATCGACACGATTTTGATTACTGAACTTGAAAAAATGAGCATTATCTCAGGTATTGTTAAAGAACAAAACTCAAAGCTGGTAGATTTTTTAGATTATGATCGCATTCGTCCTTTAAAGCTCATGATGCAGAATATTTCATCAAAAAATGGTGTTGAAGCAGTATTACTTTTTGATGAATTAATGGAATACGTAACCGGTAGTTGTTTCAAAACGCCAGAAATTGACGAAGACAAATTTGAAACTTTTATCGGTGAGCCGTGGAAAGTTCATTTCTATAAAATTGATCCCTATTTTCTGGAATTTATGAATGAAAAAAAAGGCGTCATTAACAGCGATGTCTTGTCGATAAAATCTACTATTTCATTGCTTCATGATACCGGAGATATTTATGGCTATGTTGTAATGATCAAGCCTCTGAATAATAATTGCGCCCTCCTTGAAAAAATATCTAAAATAACCAATACAGAAATTATCATTTATGATTCTCATTACAAAGTTGTTGCCACAAGTTTTGAAAATTCCGGTCACCTTCCACCTCCTTTAGATAATCTAATTGTTTATAATAATATTGAATACTATGTTGAAACGAAACCATTGGAAAATATCGAAGGTAAAGAAATTGGTAAAATTGCTGTGGCAATTAATTCTCATGAAGTTCAGGAAGATATTCATCGACAAATTCTAACCTATGTCCTTCCATTTATAGGAACAGTTATTATTTCTTTAATTTTATTTATATTTTTAAAAAAAGGAGTCATTGATAGAATAAAAGAACTTATTGATATACTTCGTATTGTAGATGCTGACAAACGAAACCTCTCTAAACGATTGAACGTCAGAAAAACAAATGTATTTCCTGAAAAAATGAATGAAATAGATCTGATGTGCCATAATTTTAATCGAATGATGGATCGATTTGAACAGGCTTATAAAGATACAAGGTATGCAATGGCGGAAGTGAAAAAATCTAAAATTGTTGCAGAAAAGGCAAATCAGGCAAAAACAGAATTCCTGGCCAATATGAGTCATGAAATTCGGACACCAATGAATGGTATTATAGGTATGACGGACCTGCTCTTAAAAACACAACTCAGCGATAAACAACGGGATTATGCCGAAACAACAAAAAACAGTGCCGATGCCTTACTGTCAATAATTAATGATATTCTTGATATTTCTAAAATTGAAGCGGGTAAACTTGAATTTGAAAATATTGATTTCAATCTCCGAGAAACCATTGAAGCCTGCGGTGATTTATTTGCAATGAAATTTAAAGAAAAAGGGCTGGAACTTATTTATTATTTTGAGAAAAACATACCTGTGTTACTCCAGGGGGATCCCGGGCGGCTTCGGCAAATTATTATCAATCTGGTTGGAAATGCCATGAAATTTACTTCAAAAGGAGAAGTTGTCATTCATGTGTCTTCATTAAACACAACGCCCCATCAGACAATGCTAAAATTTCAAATAGTTGATACCGGTATTGGTATTCCGAAAGAACGATTGGATCGTTTGTTTAAATCATTCTCTCAGGTAGATGCATCAACAACAAGAAAATATGGCGGCACTGGTTTGGGATTGTATATTTCCAAATTATTATCTGAAAAAATGGGCGGTCAGATCGGTGTTGAAAGTGTTGAAAACAAAGGGACGACATTCTGGTTTACAGCCTTCTTTTTAAAACAGGAAATAGAACAAAGACAGGATATTCCAAATGAATTCATTGGATTAAAAGTGTTGATTGTCGATGACAATGCATCCAATTGTTCTGCGCTGCAAACACGTTTGAATGAGTATCAGTTAAATCCAATAATTGCTCAAAATGCCAGACATGCTTTAGATATCATGAATCATGCCATACAAGAAAAAAATCCATTTCAATTGGCTTTGATTGATATTCATATGCCAGACATGAATGGTGAACAACTCGCATCAACGATCAAAGATAACGCATTATTGAAGAATACTTCATTAATTGGCATGGTAAACATCAACAATCCCCTGAAAAATGAACAACTGTTCAATGATTTAATTACCAGGCCTGTCAAACACGCTCATCTATTTAGGGCGCTTTGTAAGGCCATGAATATCAAAACGCAATCTCATCTATTGTATGATAAACAAAAAGACAATCAACAAGTAGAATCAGACTTGATATCAAATTCACTTATTCTTTTAGTTGAAGACAATATTATTAATCAAAAAGTTGCTTTGTCTGTATTAGAAGGTCTTGGTTATCATTTAGATGTCGCATCAAATGGATTGGAAGCGGTTCATGCATTAGAAAAGAAATCATACGACCTGGTGTTGATGGATATTCAAATGCCAGAAATGGATGGCTTTGAAGCAACGGAAATAATTCGGGATCATAATTCAAATGTGCTAAATCACAACTTACCTATTATTGCAATGACAGCGCATGCAATGTCTGGTTATAAAGAAACGTGTATCAAAGCCGGCATGAATGATTATGTCACAAAGCCTATACAACCAGATAAGCTAACAAAGGTTATAAATCAGTATTTATTATCTGATGCAAAGATCGCTCAAGAATCTCCAAAAAATAATCGCGATGCCTTGAAACATATATTAATTGCAGATACCAATATATTTCATCAACAAATAATGCTGACATTATTAAAGGAGCATGATTATTCAGTTCATTTGGTAAAAGACAGCCAATCGGCACTGAAAGAACTTGGAACAGGAAAATACCAGCTAATCATTATTGATACCTATCTTAAGGATACCAAAGGTATTGAATTGATTAACCTGATTCGTTCAACAGACCCGCATTACAAAGATATTCCAATTATCGCATTCAATGATTTGAATACCGATCAATTCGGTTCGAATATGGTTAATGCTTTTATTTCGCAAACGATTATCCCTCAGGAGATGCTGACGACAGTCAGTCGCTTATTAAGGCATGTTTGAAAAATAACGTCCTCATTTGCAAAAGTCAGACAGGTCTAACTGTAAGACTTGTCTGAATATTTCGTAATTATGGAATATTTACCAAACTCAAATCATATCGAGCTGCTTTGGGTAAATTGACCTGTTTCAATAAAGCAGCGCGGTGCAATCTATATTTTTTTGCGCTGGATGATTGTTCAATTAAAGCAGACAAAGAGCTGATAGAATCATACCAATACCCATTTTTAGCAAAAACATAATACTTATGCTCAATTGAAGCTAAATTAAATATATCTTTTAAACTGGTGGAAGGCTCAACAAACCTGATGGTAGCGCTGGCATAAATATCACCCGAACGTTCCATCGAATCTGTTATAATTGTAATAAACCATTCATAATCTATTCCCTCTTTCAACTTAACATGATAATCTTTGAGTTTTATTCCATATATGCCTTCAGCAGGTGAACCGGATATGTTAACAGCCAGTAAAGGTTGACTCACTTTTGGCTCGTTGAGTTTAAACTCCATTTTTCCTTTATACTTTGATGAGATATACCAATACAGGTTGGGTTGATTGCTGGATGTAAAACCAGTTTGTTCTGAAGCAATGGGTGCCAATCGTTTTGGAAAAATAAATTCGGATTTTTCTTCTCCCTTGATTTCAGAATCAAACATGTCTGACAAATCATCTGTAAGGCTTGAAGACATTGTATTTGAGCCCCGTGTGCCAGCGTTTCTAACACGAACGCCACGTACACGAACGCCGCGTACTCTGACACCTCTATTTGCATTATCTGTATCACCAGCTTCTAGTCGTCTTTTGTCAGCATCAGGATTGGGTGCAATATACACAGGTAACTCTGGGTCCGCAGTCTTGCTTTCAGACGCAAAGATGGGACCATTCAGCGGCAACCATATCATCATGACAATAATAATAAAGCGTATTGTTTTTATAGATGATTTCATTTTTTACCTCCATTTTTTATATGTCAAGTCCAACGAACGCTTATATATATTGAACTTATGTAAAGAGGGTATAAGTATAATTGTCTTTTGTCAAGGGGATTTTGATATTGAATGCTTTGCACCAAAACAATGATGCCATACCATAAATTTATCAATGGCTTTTTGATTGTAGTGTGACAATTCCCATTGTATCTGATCAAGTGTTTTTTCAACATTGTTTTTTGACTTTGAAAAAAACTTATCCGCATAGCAAATAATCATCTCTTCCAATGTTTCCGGTTCCATATCTATTTCTGGCAAGGGCAGCTTTTGTATCTGAATATCTTCTTTAGACAGTCCCACGCCTACATGTCTGGCACAAACCTGGGCATGGCGATACAAACCTTTTTGTTCCAGTAATCGCATCCCCAGATTTCCATGCATGATATAAGGCAAATTTCCATAACACTCAATCTTTGGTGCATATGTTAAATAAATGCCAATATCATGCAATAATGCCGCTTCTCTAATGAATTTACGATCAACATCAAAATCCATTGCGCAATTCAGGGCTTTTTGAGCGACCTTTTCACTGTGTGATACCAGACAATTGTACAGAGATGATGATTCTTGGTAAAATCCTTTTATAATTTCATAAGGGTCCATATTTATTTTATTTTTTCGCATAGGTCTATAAGTTTTGGTATTTTTTATGCCAAAGATAGCATATCCAGGGGGGGCTTGAACCGCTCCTTTACCCTCAAACCGCATAGGTCTATAAGTTTTGGTATTTTTCAATAACCGATAGTATAATTACGTCCGAGGACGAATGTAGGGGCAAACCTTGTGTTTGCCCTCG
>Ga0272440_1001693_pt1 | contig 17816 bp, 14 predicted proteins | sample SSMMMBAug17_FD_192440 | JGI IMG/M metagenome (GOLD analysis project Ga0272440, IMG submission 192440) | Marine sediment archaeal communities from Little Sippewissett salt marsh, Falmouth, MA, United States - SSM-MMB-Aug17 | ecosystem: Environmental > Aquatic > Marine > Wetlands > Sediment ...
TACTCATGCCATTGATCAATGTACTAACTCCCTTTCCTGGAACGCAATTATTCAAGCGTTTTGAAAAAGAAGGGCGAATTATAACAAAAGACTGGCAATTATATGATACCAAACATGTTGTTTTTCAGCCTGAAAATTTATCCATAGAACAATTATCAGATGGTTATAAGAAGGTTATTCAAAAGGTTTATTCTTTTGATGAAATTTTGAGAAAAATGAAATATTATTGGAAGATTGATTTTTGGAAACGTCAGAACAGAGAAGATCCAGTTAAATTCAAATACCGCTTTCTTTTTGCCATTCGATTATTGTCATTGTTGATATCGACAAATGTAAAACGATCTGTTTTTATCATTCAAATATTACCTTATGTGTTTCGAAAAAAAGTTCGGATATCAACAATTCTTGCGCTTATGGGATATAATGATTTTGCAGAATCAATTAAATAGGTAGGCTCTGAAAATAAGTTCCCCATTTATTACGAAACCAACATCTCATTTTTTTTGAACCATGATTACACTGAAGAAGATGAATAAGATGAATTTAAAGTGTCTTTATTTCATCTTATTCATCTTCTTCAGTGTAATCATGGTTCAGAAACGAATCAATAAATATTGAATAATGAGGATCTTATTTTCAGAGCTGACTATAACTTCTATTGGGCCAATCAATCATTTTTAAAATTCATTATATCATCATTGACATAATTAATCTGATATAATATATTATAACTTTCAATGGATTGATAAACATATCAGGTTTATTATTGATTAATGAGTTTTAGGAGGATAGAATGAAACGTTTATTATCTATCGTTGCGAGCTTGGCGTTGATTATCTGTTTTCTGCCCGCTAATGGGACCGCTCAGAAAAAACAATTAATGATGGCAACGACCACCAGTACAGATAATACCGGATTGTTGGACTATATAATACCCAAATTTGAAGAAAACACTGGAATTGAGTTAAAATGGACTGCAACCGGTACAGGAAAAGCTCTCAAAATGGGAGAAAACTGTGATGTTGATATTCTGATGGTTCATGCTCCTGCATCAGAAAAAAAATTTGTAAACAATGGTTTTGGGACTGATCGAAAAGAAATAATGTACAATGATTTCGTTATCATTGGACCGGCTCAGGATCATGCAGCGATAAAAGGAAAATCCATCAAAGATGCACTACAGTTAATCAAATCGAAAAAAGCGATTTTCGTCAGCCGGGGAGATAATTCAGGGACCAATAAAAAGGAACTTTTTCTGTGGCAATCGTCACATATTCCAGTTCCAGAAAAAGAGCGTTGGTATATTCAGACCGGTCAGGGAATGCTTGCAACCATAAACATAGCGACAGAGCGCAATGGCTATACAATGTCCGATAGGGGAACATACATTAAATATGAAGCCAACAGAAAAGGCAATCCACCCCTGAAAATTTTGGTCGAAGGTGATGCTGTTTTGTTAAACCAATACAGCGTGATCGCAATCAACAAAAATCATTGTTCCAATGCAAGATACGACCTTGCAAAACATTTTATAAAATGGATCACTGGCACTGAAGCACAACAAATGATCAAAAATTTTAGACTATTGGGCAAACAGTTGTTTACGCCCAATGCAAAATAAAAGTGCAACAATAATGGCTGTTCAGTATAATGGGCTCAAAAAACGACTTCAGACAGTCGCATTTAATTATCTGTCCCAAACATGAATTTTTTAATTGAAGGTTTTTTTCAGGCATTTCATCTGTTGATCAATGGCAATGCTGAAACATATTCGGCTATATGGGCGACATTTAGATGTGCCAGCTATTCCCTCAGTTGTTCGTTGATAATTGGAATTCCCTTAGGTTTTTGTCTCGGTTTTTATAATTTTAAAATGAAACAAACCATGCGAACGATTGTAGACACCTTGATGGCATTGCCCACTGTCTTTATCGGACTTCTTGTCTATGCATTTCTTACCTATCGAGGGCCAATGGGAAATTTCGAGTTATTATTCACCATTCCCGGTATCGCCATGGGTCAAACGATTCTTGCATTACCTATTGTTATCGGCTTGAGCGCAACAGCCATAGAAAACATGGATCAAAAACTTCGCATCACGATCATGTCTCTGGGAGCCAATCGAAGGCAACTTTTTTTATCTACCCTATGGGAAGCCAGACATGGCTTGCTTGCTGGTGCAATTGCTGCATATGGAAGGGTTATGACTGAAGTCGGAATCTCTATGATGGTGGGTGGAAATATCAAATGGCATACGCGGACCATATCCACAGCGATTGCTTTGGAAACCAACAAGGGACAATTCGGAATGGGGATTGCGCTCGGATTGGTGCTACTAACCATTGCTTTTTGTGTCAATGCTTCTGTTTCATTATTGCGTCGGAGGCATTGAAAAAATGGATCGTCCTATCTTTGAAGTCAGCAGCTTGAAACACTCATATTTCAGGAAAACCATTTTGGAAATTGATCGTCTTTCCATTCAGAAGTCATCGATTGTAGGCCTTGTCGGTCCAAATGGCAGTGGGAAGAGTTCGTTTTTAAGATTATTGGGACTGGTTGAAAAACCCACTGAAGGTAAAATTTTGTTTGATGGTGTTCCGGTTGAACCTTTTTCCACAAACGCCAGGTTTTTAGTGTCTCTCCTCCCCCAAGAGCCTTTTTTGATGAAGCGCAGTGTTTATAAAAATGTATCCTATGGCCTAAAATTTAGAGTTAAAACCAAAAATATTCCAGAAAGGGTAGAAAAAGCTCTGTCTACAGTTGGATTATCTTACAACACGTTCGCTCAAAGGCCCTGGTACGCACTTTCAGGGGGGGAAATGCAGCGTGTTGCATTTGCTGCAAGGTTGGCATTGAATCCCAGCGTATTGCTTCTTGATGAACCGACTGCCAATGTTGATGCCCATAGTGCCCAATTGATCAAGGAAGCTTCCATTCGAGTTCGCAACCAATCAGGTACGACCCTGATTATTGCCAGCCATGACCTGCATTGGCTCTATGAAATTTGCGATGAAATACTGCATCTTTTCAAGGGAAAAATTTTTGACTCAGGTCGAGAAAGCTTTATCTATGGGCCCTGGAAAAACATAGAGTCAAAAAAATGGGGGAAACGATTATCCGATGGACAAATATTGTATGTCACGCAACCACCATCCCCAGGAGCGACAGCTGTGGTTAATTTTGTTCCCATTGATAAAGAAAACGCATGCAGGGGAGATGGAGAAATTGCCCTGAAAGGTATCGTATCTCGACTCAGCCTTGAAAAAAAATCAGGTCGTATTTTTGCGACGATTCTTGTTGGAGAGATGCCCTTAACCGTAAAATTACCTCAGCAAAATGCTGAAAACACTTTATATCCTGGGAATCATGTTTTTTTAAAATATTATTTAGATCAGGTTAAATGGATTGAGTGTAACCCAAATAGCTGATGTGTAAATTTTTGTCATTTTTTTATAAAATAATGACATTAGAAAAGATGAAGAAGCAATGGATTTAATAGTTTATACAACTATTTATACAGTCATGACAATAATAATCAATATACGTATTTCTGGCTGAGGCATTTTATGAGAGAGAAGATCGAACGCGCTATTTTGAATATCCTTTCAAAAACAGAACGTCTCACGCCGGCTCAAATATCCGCAAAATTATCGTATTCCAGACTTGAGGTCATGCAGACCATTAATCATATGGTTTCTAAGGAACAAATATTGTTCACATATGAATTGGGGACCGCTTTTGTCAGGTTATCATATAATAAACCTGTCCAAATTTCAGAACGTATTGTTCTGGTGCCATCGAACAGAAACATCCCAAAAGACATGTTATCAAAGGTTGCGATAAGATTATCTAAAGGTGTCGCATTTGGTGATGGACATCATCCTACAACCTCGCTGATAATTCAACTTTTGGATGAAACATTGAATAGAAATTCCAATATACCAATAAAACATGCATTGGACATAGGAACTGGCACTGGAATATTGGCAATTGTTGCAGCAAAATTGGGCGCAGAAAAAGTGGTTGCAACTGATATGGATTCTGTTGCATTATTTGAAGCAAAAAATAATATCAAGCTCAATCTGTTAACTGACTGTATTCACTTAATACAAAGTGACAAGATACCTGATGAGCAAGCATTTCAATTGATTATTGCCAACTTGAGGCTGCCGACACTTGTTGGTATGGCAGAAAAGTTTTGTTATCAAATTGATACATCCGGATTTGTGATATGTTCAGGGTTTACAAATGACGAGTCAAATCGTTTAATTACAAAATTTAAACAGCAAAAACTGGAATGTATACAACTGATGAAGCATAATAAATGGGCTAGTGGTGTTTTTACCAAATGAAGAAGAATCGTCTAATGTTACCATCCATATAAAAGAGTATGGTTGAAAACAATTTAAGAGGCCTGTATTGATAGGGGCGCATTTTGCTTAGTAGGAATGCTCGGAATATAAGTGCCTCATTATTCAATAATTGTTGATTCGTTTCTGAACCATGATTACACTGAAGAAGATGAATAAGATGAAATAAAGACACTTTAAATTCATTTTTTCATCTTCTTCAGTGTAATCATGGTTCAGAAACGAATTAAAAATATTGAATAATGAGGAACTTATGTTCAGAGCCTTCCTTAGCTCTCAAGGGGTTTATATATCAGCCCCAAGATGAACGAACAAACTCGCAACATAACGTGCCATTAATTATCGCTTGCGTGTGAGACAATTTTAAAATTTGAAATGAGTGTAACCAAAATTGCAGATCAAACCGAAACCAAGCTTATGAGCAAAACCAATGTAAGGGCGAACATAAGGTTCGCCCTTACATCGGTTTTGCTCATAAGCTTGATTTCGGTTTGACCTGCAATTTTTTGAAAAAGGAGCGTATTCTTGTGATAATTGACTTTCATACCCATATTTTCCCAAAAGCTGTTCAGGAACAACGAAATCTTTTTTTTGATGGCGAGCATGCTTTTAAACTTTTGTATGAGAATGAAAAATCAACGATTGTTGGTGTAGAGCAACTCATTGAGGCCATGGATAAAGATCATATTGACAGGTCTGTTGTGTTTGGATTCCCATGGAAAAATGAAGATTATTTCAAACAAAATAATGATTATGTCATGGAAGCTGTGGGCAGATATCCTCACAGACTGTATGGTTTTTGCTGCCTTGATCCATATCATCCCAATAGTGAACAAGAGGTGGAAAGATGTTTGGATGCCGGGTTCTCAGGAATCGGCGAATTGGGATTCTATACATCAGATATCAATAATGAAACAATCAAGCATTTAACGCCAATCATGGAAATGGCACAAAAAAAAAATAAACCGGTGATGATTCACACCAATGAGCCTATTGGTCATTTATATCCAGGTAAAACGCCGCTGTCTATCAAAGCCATTTATCAATTTATCAAAAGTTTTCCAAGCAATATTATTATCCTTGCGCATTGGGGAGGGGGTGTTTTTTTCTATCACCTTTTAAAAAAAGAAACGAAAGATGTTTTAGAAAATGTGTACGTTGATTCTGCGGCATCCATATTTTTGTATGACCAGCGTATCTGGTCTGTGGCCAGTGAAATCTTTGGATCTGAAAAAATTCTTTTTGGCACGGATTTTCCTCTGCTTCCAGCCAATCGATACTATGAACAAATTGAATCAAACATAAAGTTAAAAACACTAGATAAAGAAAATATTTTGGGCAAATCTGCGTTGCGTATTTTATCATAATTTTTTCTTGACATTATTTTTACGTGGATGTATTCTTTTTTGAAAATTTATTGAGGGATCGTCTAATGGCAGGACGACGGGTTCTGGCCCCGTTAATCCAGGTTCGAATCCTGGTCTCTCAGCCATTTTATAAAAAAGGCATGGCACTGAAAAGTACATGCCTTTTTTTTATGAACATTATTCTTATCTCATGTTCTTATGAAATATATTAAATCAAACAAAATAAGCCAATTAACCGGCCAACGAATTGAAGAAAAAACCCATTTCACTTTTCAATGTGATCCTGATGTTTCTTGTTTCAATCTGTGCTGTCGAAATCTAAATCTTTTTTTGTATCCATATGATGTCCTGCGATTAAAAAATCACTTAAACATAACATCCAGCCAATTTATCGATCAATATACAGATATTGTCATGCGGGAGAACTCTTTCTTTCCAGAAGTTCTATTGAGAATGGCAGACAATTCGGAAAAGACGTGTCCTTTTTTAACTGAATCCGGATGTTTTGTTTATCCTGATCGCCCAGATGCCTGTCGTACCTTTCCCATTGAGATGGGAATTCAATATTCTGAAGCAACGAAACAGGATGAGCCTGTTTATTATTTGCGTCCACCAGACTTTTGTAAAGGTATCGACACAAAAACATCCTGGACCTTAGAAACATGGAGAGTGGATCAAGCTGTTGAACCCTATCATCACATGACAATTCAATGGGCAAAAATAAAACGATTATTTCAAAATGATCCATGGGGACAAGCGGGCATGAATGGCAAAAAAGGAAAAATGGCGTTTATGGCCCTTTATAACATAGATGAATTTCGAGATTTTGTTTTTAAGAGCACCTTTTTAAAGCGATATAAAGTCAAGCAAGATCTAAAACAAAAGATGAAAAAAAAAGATGAGGCACTGTTAAATCTGGCCTTTGAATGGGTCAAATTATTTGTTTGGGGCATACCATCAAAAAAAATCATCATGAAATAATAAGGAGTTTCTTGTGTTAGATAATAATTTAAACAAAATAAAGTTAAAAAAGGGGGATATTACACAGCTTCACGTTGATGCTATTGTGAATGCAGCAAACAACAGTTTGTTAGGAGGCGGAGGAGTGGATGGCGCCATTCATCACGCTGCCGGCCCCCAGCTTTTGGAATCATGCAAATCTTTAAATGGATGCGATACAGGTGATGCCAAAATTACTGATGGCTTTCAACTGAAGGCCAAATATGTGATTCATACCGTGGGACCAATTTATGAAGGCTCCTCAGAAGACCCTAAGCTGCTGGCAAGTTGTTATCAAAATAGTCTCAAGTTAGCGCAATCCAACCATGTCAAAACCATTGCTTTTCCTGCAATCAGCTGCGGCGTGTATGGATATCCCATTCCTGATGCCTGTAAAATAGCTGTGGATACAACGTTGGAAATGCTGCCACATTGTTCAAGTATTGATCAAGTGATTTTCATGTTGTTCTCTGATGAAACGTTCTTTGCGTATCAGAATTATATTTCAAGCTTGTCAGGTAATGAATGAAAACTGATAAAGAAATAAGTGCAACCCAATTTTTTTTTAAAATTCGCCAGAATTCGTAATACGACAGAAGATACAACCCAAAAGTCGGACTTTTTGGGAAAGCGCCCGAACCTGATGCCCCCACATATGTCATGGAATTTCAGGCGCAAAAGGATTCAAATATTTATCATCGATGGGTGTTGGAATTGTCATCCTATGCAATAACCATCAAGGTTGCTAGGTGCGTGGTATTTTGTTTTTTTACATAAAAAACTTGATCCAAAAACGAAACACTGGCATTATCTGTTAAAGTCCTGGGACAAATTTTTAAGGAAAGCTCTGAAAATAAGTTCCCATTAAAAATGTTTGACTGTTCAAGAATTAATAATCAAGCATATACGTAGCCAACAGTTCATTCTTTTTTTCAACCATGATTACACTGAAGAAGATGAATAAGATAAAATAAAGACACTTTAAATTCATCTTATTCATCTTCTTCAGTGTAATCATGGTTCAGAAACGAATCAACAATTATTAAATAATGAGGAACTTATTTTCAGAGTTTTCCAAAGGCATTATTTCCGCCTTGTTGCACTAGCGGCAGAATGAAATAAACCTGCTGGCGCATTGCAAAAAAATATTTAGATTTTTTTTGGGGGTGTAAGTCAGTTTTATATGCTTATCAATCATTCAATGATTGGCTCAAAACTTGCCGATACACCCATTAACATATTTATTTGGAGGTAAAATAAATGGCTCTTGTAGAATATACAATGGATGAAAACGTAGCGATTGTTACATTTAATAATGGTGAAAATCGCTTTAACCCATCATTTTTAGATGCATTATTATCTGTTCTAGATGATATTGAACAAAACACCGAAGCCAATGCCCTGGTCGTAAAATCCGCACATGAAAAAATATTTTCAAATGGGATCGACCTTGAATGGTTGTATCCTTTCGTTCAGAATAAAGATCTGGATACCTGTAAAGCTTTCTTTTACAAACTGAACGATGTTTTCAAACGCGTGTTGATGTATCCCATGCCTACCATAGCCGCAATGAATGGACATTCTTTTGCTGGTGGTGCGATATTATCGTGCGCTTTTGATTATCGTTTTATGCGTACACAGCGTGGTTTCTTTTGTTTTCCTGAAGTTGACCTCGGTATACCATTTCTGCCCGGTATGACTGCATTGCTTGATAAAGCAATTCCAAAATATAAAATGATTGAAATGCAGTTAACTGGTGTTCGTTTGCCAGCTGAGGAATGTGAAAAACATCATATTATTGTAAAAGCCTACCCGGTGGAAGATTTAATGAACGAAGTGGTTTCTTTTGCAAAGGCTCAAAACAAGCGTCGGATTGTCATTTTGGAACTGAAAAAAGTGCTTTACAGAAGTATTGTTCGAACACTTGATGAAGAAGATCCACCCTTAATAGAAACCGGGCGTTTTAACGTGTAGCAAGATTTTCAAAAAAATTGCCAACATTTGTTTTGATTATTCAAACCGACGAGACCTGTCAAAACCTTCCTGATTAACTTGACAGGTCTGGTCTGACCTGAGTTTTAGATATAATGGAGGTCATACAATGAATATTTTTATCACTGGCGGAATGGGTTTTGTAGGGCAGCATGTGTGTCGTCACCTTTTACAGGCAGGTCATCAGGTAACCGCCTGTGGTAGATCAGCAAAACAAGATAAACTGGTACATCCTGATTTTACGTATTTGTCTATTGATACAAGTGCCAAAGGTGATTGGCAAGAACAAATCAGTCAATATGATACAATAATTAATCTGGCTGGCGTTTCTATTTTTAAACGTTGGACAGATACTTACAAACAAAGTATTTATAATACACGAATTCAAACGACCCGAAATATTGTTTCGGCAATGTCAAATAATTCAACCCTTTTTAGTGCATCAGCGGTAGGATATTATGGCCCATGCCAGGATGATCCCATAACAGAATCTCATCCGCCTGGTAAGGATTTTTTAGCTGCTGTATGTCAGGATTGGGAAGCTGAAGCATTAAAGGCTGAAAAAAAAAATTGCCGCGTTACCATTGGAAGATTTGGCATTATCCTGGGGCTTGGTGGCGGTGCACTACAATCGATGCTTCCAGCTTTTCGCTTGATGCTTGGAGGTCCCCTTGGAAATGGCAACCAATGGACACCGTGGATGCATATTCAGGATCTATGTCGAGGGATTTCTTTTCTTATCGAAAATGACAAATATAAAGGTATTTATAATTTTTGTTCGCCACAATCCATTCGAAATAGAGATTTTACACGTGCCCTAGGGCATGCGCTCAATCGTCCAGCGTTTGTCCCTGCACCGGGGTTCATGATTCGTCTCATTTTTGGTGAATTGGCAGAAACGCTATTAACAGGCCAAAAAGCAATCCCTGAACAGCTTCAAAAAATTGGATTTTCGTATCATTTCCCAATTATTGAACAAACTTTATCAGATTTATTGGAGTCCAGGTGAAAATTCATCGATTTAGAAAAAAAACACGTATCAAAATTCCGGTGGAAACTGGCTTTGCCTGGCATGAAAAGCCTGGTGCGATTGAACGCTTGACACCACCCTGGGAAAAAATTGAAATCATTTCAAAAATGGGTGATATAAAAGATGGCGATCAAACATTCTTTAAAGTCAAAGCCGGCCCCTTTTGGTTTAAATGGTTAGCGCACCATATGGATTATGAAAAGAACTCGATGTTTACAGATATTCAACGCAATGGCCCCTTTCTTTTTTGGGAACATAAGCATCAGTTTCATCAAGATGGTGATCACGCTTTTATTTTGGAAGACAACCTGCGTTTTCGGCTCCCACTTTCACCAATATCAAATGTTTTCGCCCTAAAATCGGTCAAAAAGCGTTTGAATCGAATGTTTGAATATCGTCATGCAGTGACAAACAATGATTTGAATCTTTTGTCCAACTATGGAGAAATGCATAATATTGCAATCACTGGTGCAAGCGGCGTTTTGGGCTCTGCGCTGGTCCCATTTTTACGCACTCAGGGGCATTCAGTAAAACGACTGATTCGAAAACCTCCGAATCAACCTGATGAAGCTTATTGGAATCCCTATCATCAAGAAATTGACAAGGAGTCATTAGAAAATGTAGATACTGTCATTCATCTGGCTGGTGAGTATATTGGTGAAGGACGTTGGACACCCAAAAAGAAAAAACGAATCGTTGGCAGTCGTGTAAAAAGCACTCAATTTCTTGCGCATACATTATGTAATTTAAAACATCCTCCCAAGACACTCATTTGTGCATCTGCTGTTGGCTATTATGGGAATCGAGGGGATGAAAAACTTACAGAATCAAGTAGTAATGGCTCAGATTTTATTTCTGATGTCTGTCAACAATGGGAAAATGCTGCTGAAGCGGCTATTGATGCAGGTATTCGCGTCGTCTTTTTGCGGATTGGCATTGTATTGACCCCCCGAGGTGGCGCACTTGAAAAATTACGTCCTGTCTATCGGTCTGGTTTTGGGTTAACATTTGGGGCTGGAGATCAAATGATCAGTTGGATTTCCGAGGATGATTTTCTTGGGGTTGTCAATCATGTAATTCATAAAAAAAAAATTTCCGGCCCGGTCAATGTCACAGCTCCCAATCCTGTTTCTCAGCGAGATTTTTCTAAAACCCTTGCAGCATCTTTTCACCCTCCAATTTTTATTCGTATTCCGAAATGGGCGATCATACCGATTTATGGACAAATGGGCAATGAAGTCATTTTATCAGGAAATTGTGCAATCCCTGAAAAATTATTGTCAACAAATTATTCTTTTTTTCATCCCAAGCTAGAAGATGCACTTCATCATTTATTGGGACTTTCTTCCTTTGATGAGCAGGCAGCGCGCCGGTTCGATATAATAACCAATTAAGAGGTAATAATGAAAACAACCTATTTTAAACTCTCACTCCTATTAAGCATGTCTCTGGCACTCACTTTCGGCTTTATGCATCTGTTTTTTCCTGAAAGTCATTTTGAGCGACTGCATATATTTTTATTTAATCTATGCAGTGGTGGTTCCATATTACTGTACTTTTCAGAAGGTCATGATGAACCTTCGCGTTTTACCATGATTTTTTTTATACTGAGCTTATTTTATGCTTTGCTGGTATGGATGAATGCCTATATTCTGGCCATCATCATTGCACTGATCCTGTTTGGTCTTGTTGAAAGAGTTCGTATTCATCTGTTTGCATTTTTTCCTTTTCAATTCTTTTCAAGACACGCCGGAGTTTCTCAAAAATTTCATCATGCATCTCTGCTGTGTTTATCCATTGGGCTTATCATTTCTATTCTTGCCATTTGCAATCATGAATATTTTTTAATTATTCAATCTGAAAAATTTAAGCTAGATACATTTTTTTTGGGTTTTTCTTTCCCCTTATCATTGATTACACTGTCTGTAATGTTTCGACTGATGGATCATACAGATACCCCCTTATACCGAATACTGAGTGAAATTAACTTTTGGACAATCAATTTAGGGGTTATCATTTTCTTTATTTTTATTCTTATGGGTTCCTGGATTCTGGAACTTGGAATATCAATTGTATTATTGATTGCAGTTTGTTCTGTTTTGTATCTATATGTGAAATATGGGCAACATCATCAACCCAAAGCATTTTTAACCTCTGGTATCGTTTTTTTAGTTCTGACAGCAGTCACAGGGATTGCTTATATCCTTGATTATTTTACAACTATCCATATTGATAGAACGTTCATCCTAAGATTACACACAATTTTATCTTTATATGGATGGAATTTGAGCGGACTGTCAGTCATTTGCCGGTTCAACGATTTTCCCATTCAATTACATTCAAAAAGAGCCATTGCTCTCCACTGGGTAACTGTTGCGCTGCTTGCACCTTTGGGGTACTACTATTCATTATTTTCAGTTCTGGCAGTGATTGCGTATGTGTGTTTTTTGAAGCTCATGTTTTTTTCCAGACAGTCATAATGTTAATGTCATCCGCTCAAATTAAATTGAAAAAAACCTTATTATATTATTGTTTTTTTCTAAAAAGAATACGTTTGCCGGAAATGTTCAATTGTTTTTTCAAGGCCTTGCTCCAAAGGTACAGTCGGTTTCCAATCCAATTTTGTGTTGGCCATTGTAATATCGGGCTTCCTTTTTTTGGGATCATCTTTGGGTAAGTCTTGAAAGATAATTTTTGATTTACTTTGCGTCATTTCAACAATCATTTGTGCAAGGGAAAGCACGGTAGTTTCTGTCGGATTGCCTAAATTAATTGGTCCTAACAATTCAGTTGGTGAGTTCATCATTTTGACCAATCCATTCAACATGTCATCAATATAACAAAATGAGCGCGTTTGGTTTCCATCACCATAAATCGTAATGTCCTGATTGCTCAATGCCTGAACAATAAAATTACTAATCACCCGACCATCATTAATGGCAACCTTTGGCCCATATGTATTAAAAATTCTTACGATTTTAACATCCACCTGATGTTGCCTGTGAAAATCCATAATCAATGTTTCTGACACACGTTTGCCCTCATCATAACAGCTTCTGAATCCAATGGGATTGACATTTCCCCAATATGATTCTTGCTGTGGATGAATATCCGGATCACCATATACCTCTGATGTTGAGGCCTGAAGTATTGTTGCATGAACATTATATGCCAATTCCAGCATATTGAGCGCCCCCATAACATTCGTTTTAACAGTTTTTACCGGATTTGCTTGATAATGCACTGGTGATGCAGGGCAGGCCATATTATAAATTTGATCTATTTCCAGGGAGATGGGATGAACAATATCATGCCGAATAAACTCAAAGTTAGGATATGCTAAAAGATGAAAGATGTTTTGTTTGCTTCCACAAAATAAATTGTCCAAACAAATAACATCATGCCCCTCCAAAACAAATTTTTCACATAAATGGGAACCAATAAAACCCGCACCACCAGTTACAAGAATACGTTTCATGAATATTTTCTCCTTATTTTACGAATAATTGATAATTCATTGTTTTATAACATATGCTCTGAATGATATCAACCAATCAATGTCTATACACAATAAAACAAGAACCATAAAACCCACCAGGATGCATTCTAAAAAAGGGAGCATTAAAAATGCCCCTTTTTTAGAATGCACCCAACCCGTCATCTTAAGCATTTTTTTCTGGAATAGATATATTTGCCCGATTTAACCAAAAAGAAATAATGCTAATATGTTCATCTTTTAAAGGATCATCTTCCTGGAATGTTTCCTGAAGCAATAAGGCTTCTTCCTTTCTATTTGATAGAAAAGTGAATTGAAATAAGAGCTTCCGAATGATAATATTTTTTGGATTTTCCTGGTGCAATTTTTTATATTGATGATAACCTTTTTCAATGATTGCAGGGATTGTTTTTACTGAATCAACCAGTTCTGAATAAAGAGACTCTTTATAAAGCAATTCTAAAAAACCAATGATACTGCGTAATGCCAACATAAAGGAATCCGTTTCTAAGGCACTGGTTCTTGCGATTTCAAAAAAGGACTTTGCTTTTTCGGTTTCTTTGAGCATGGTGTAAATATTCGCCAATGTAAATAAAATATTGGGATCTTTACTCTTCGTTAATGACAAGTTGTTTTGGTAAGAGACTTCAGATTGTTTTAAGTAGTAATCTCGCGTTGAGATTTCGAGCAATTGACTATCACTGTAAGCCTTGTAACAATAGCCCAATTTTTCATATAAAATGGCTTGATCTTCGATTGATGCTTTTTCTAAATCCGTTTGAAGACTCTTGATACGTTTCACATGTTTTTCATCAATGCGTCCAAGCATCGTATGAGACATAAATCGGACTTCCGGACTATCATCAGCCAGGCATTGTTTGAGAATGCGGACTGCTTCAGGAGAACCAATACGGCCAAGATAATCAACAGCACCACGTTTCATATCTGGATCGTCACCGCTCAATATATCTCTTATGGGCTCAACATTGAGTTCATTGGACATAAAGGCTTCATGATTCTTGACAGAATCAGGCAAAGGTTCATCATCAACAACACGCGCTGTTTCTTCCTGGTAATCTTCTGCAAGGCCTTTTGTTGAGACAAAGCTGATAATCGAAAAATACACACTCATACAACCAATTATACCAATAACAGGCATAAAAAAGCTAATCCAGCCAGTTAAATGTGAAAAATAATATAGGCGTTGAATATTGTGGACTTCATCAGGGGGATAATCGTTCATGGAGTATTTCATAACAATGTTTTTCGATTCCAGATAAGCTTCCTTATCTTCATTGTCAAGGTCATCAAGTTGCATGACGACAACACTTTCAACAGTTGCCTTAAATAATTTCTCTCCAGAAAAAACTTCATCATGAATATATTTAAGCCTGTCAACGACTGGTTCCCACGTCTTTTTTTCTTCTAGCAAAACAATTAATGAATCTCTTACAGTATATCTCGCAAATAATGATATACTGACAATCATCCCCGAAGTTATGGTGTGAAAGACCAATGCGATGAACAATGAAGCGTATCCAGATTTTTCATAAAAAAAACTTAATGCCATTATAAACGCAATGCTTTCAAAAAGAATGGCCGCCGCTGATATGATAATTGTTATCACTCGTCTGTATTTTTTTAAATAGAACTTTCTCGGTATCTTCATAATTGCATGGCTTTTTGAACCAGATGATAATGGGTGAGATCTGGATCATGCGGTAAGACAGAGGATGTGAATTGAAGTTCTTTCTTATCTCCTCTATAAGGCTGCATATGAAACTCACTGATTTCATCTGAAATTGACATATTGATTACATTTGCCGCATTGTACGAAGTATTTGCGAATAAAATCAGGTAGGCGGCATCACTGCGATATTTCAAAATAAATTGTTCGTTATCTTGATAATGAAAAAAGATTTCTTGAAGAAATCGAAATAAATCCTTTCTAATAGATTGGGGAATTTGATTAAAGTTTAAAACCTTAAATGAAAGTATACAAAATGGCATATTTCTTTTTTGTGCATCCATACATGCATACCAGACATTTTTCGTAAACCGAAGATCTGCATCCGCTTGTTCAATTAACACCTCAGGCTGACTGATGGTATCGTGAAGTTGGGTGATACCGGCCTCAATTTGAAGACTTTTATCTTCGTATGTATAGGGTTTAAAACCAAACAATCGAATTTCATTCAGTATTTTTTCACGCATTTTTTGGGCTTCATGTATGTCTATATGAAACAAAAATAGAATATGACGTGATGGAGCACTATCATAGAACATGATATCCATATCATCCAGCATATTTTGAAAGATAAGGCTTAATGATGACGTTATATCCTTTTTTTTATCGTCAGAAAAGATTTGATAATCTGCAATTTCCACAACCATGACTGTTAGGGGATCTTGACTTTCTTTTGCGCTTTCATACTTATATTTAAACACAAGCATTATCTCGCTGTTATACATTTTATCCAATACAGCCTGTTTCCATTTTTCTGATGTTTTCATTTCAGGTTTTGCGCTGAGCGCCCCTGATAAAACCAACAAATCCTTATTTTTATCATCATATGGTTTGATTTTAAATGCCTTTATCTCATTAATAATTTTCTGTCCAAACTCATTCACAGATTGTTGGTCTACATTCGACCAAAAAATTGCAAACATGGCAGAATTTTCAAGCTTATACAAACAGGTGTGCTCATTGGCATAATGATTCAAAAGGGGTTCGACAATTTGTCTAGTATCTTCCTGTATTTTATCAGAAAATTTATGAAAATCCATGATTTCAAAAAAGAGTAACACCATCTGTTCATCAGATGAGCATGCATATTCAAAACTTTCATCCAGTTTTTTTTGAAAGTTTAAATCCAAAAAAGCAGCATCCAACAGGCTGCTATACTTTTTCATGTTTGAAGCCATTCCTGAGGCCCCTCCAGTGACTGACATGGAAATAGGCTGATCTTCCTCGTTTGTAAAAACGACACTTGACATCTCTTGAATCAATTTATTTCGGACGACACGACTTCCCCAAATGGGTGTATTGGGCAAAACTAAAATAAATTGAGACAGATCCTCGCCATGGAATAATAAGTCAATATTTCTAAGTTTTTTTTCAATTATTTTTTTAAATCGCAGCAAGATTGTTTGTTGCAACTGAATTTCGCACCCATAAAATGACAGGATTTCAAAAATAATCACGCTCATGGTGTATCCATAACGTCGCGCTCGGGAGAATTCTTCATCGAAACGCTCTTTAAGATAGCTGAATGTTAATACACCTGTAATTTCATTAAGAACCATTTTTTGTCGGGTCAGTTGATACACCCGTGCTTTTTCAATGGAAGCACCACATCGATCTGAAATACTTTTCAACATCTGAAACGTATGAAGTGTCAAACAATTAAAAGGAATTTGGTTGACGACAATGACACCTAATGGACGATTTCGTGCCCCCCAAATAGGCGCGCACATAATTTTGTCTGTAAAAAAGGGCTGAAGCTCTGGGCGGGAGATTAAGTCGTTGAGCGATAATATATGACCTTTATATAATATTTCGTGTATTTCAGTACTATAAATATCAATCGTTTCTGGTTGTTGGCATGTTTTGTCATCGTTTGTGTTTACAATCTTTTTTAAATGAGATTTATCATCAGATAAGATATAAATAGCCGCAGATGTGACTGACAGATATTTTTCTAGTAACTGAATCAGGGCGGGATAAATCTTAGACTCGTCCAATGTATTCACTTGTTCCTGAGCTTTATATAGCGACGAAAATGTGTCTTCTTGTGAAATAATTTCGGAGTTCTTTTTTTCTTTATATTTGACTAGCGCATTATATTCAGTCAGTAAATTTGAGAATTCACTTTCCAGGTGTGAAAAATCATTTTTTAGCTTGACATGTTCCGTGCGGCGAATCTCACTAACAAAACCAATGAACAAAGATACCATTAAAAAAATGAGCGCGTGATGATAAAATGCTTCAACAAATGTGATATTTGAATAGATATATAGCAATATGAATAATTGGACTGCAAAAGCTGTCAGACCGGCAACTGATCCAGCAATCAAACCATAACGCACTGTTATAGGAAGAAGGATAAACCAATAGGGATGCGGGTGGATTCCCAAAAATCCAGGGTTCTCATGAAACCAAAAATAATTGATTCCTAACAAAATGAGAATTCCAAGCACCCCCTCAAGTGCTTCCGAACGAAGAATAAATAATGTTTTTGACGATTCATCCTTTCGCCTCATTTTTTCTTTGGATTCAAAAAGGGCTTTATCGCCAATTTCAAGTTTTAAATCTGGTAACATATGGATTTTTTTATCGTTATATTTTTTTCTTTAAAATGCCATATCAATTGAGTGTAACCAAAATTGCAGGTCAAACCGAAACCAGGTCTATGAGCAAAACCAATGTAGGGGCGAGAACCTTATGTTCGCCCTCCGAACAATAAAGAACCTATGGCCGAAACCTATCACATTTGTGTCCAAACATAGGTTTGATTCCGGTTATTGTTTGGAGGGCGAACATAAGGTTCGTCCCTACATTG
>Ga0272440_1001694_pt1 | contig 17801 bp, 14 predicted proteins | sample SSMMMBAug17_FD_192440 | JGI IMG/M metagenome (GOLD analysis project Ga0272440, IMG submission 192440) | Marine sediment archaeal communities from Little Sippewissett salt marsh, Falmouth, MA, United States - SSM-MMB-Aug17 | ecosystem: Environmental > Aquatic > Marine > Wetlands > Sediment ...
TCCCATTGTTCAAGGTTACTGAAGTCTGCGACATAGTGAAAAACTTCCGATATGGGGCTGTTGACTTCAATTGTTTCTTCAAGATGAATCATAGTCCATTCCATTTGTTTTTTGGGGTTGGTCCGGGCCCATTTCTCACATTGATTCAGGTTTTTATCTCATTCAGTAGAATTGGTTGGTGCCTCACACCTGAAGCTATGGAGCAGAGAAAAAGCCACAAACGTTCATCATACATAAAATTAATACCTGTTTTTTCAAAGGCAAGGGAACATTTAAAAAGGCTGATCTTAATTCTGATAATCCTTAAAAAATTGTAAATTCTGATTCAAATAAAGGAATACCTGTTTTATGATACTTCTCCTAAATCGTATACACGCTCGTAAGGAATTTTATTTTTTTGTGGTAAAAACAGATGGAAAAAAATCTCCATTATTTTTTTCAAAATATGCCATTTTGTCAATGCCTCATTGGTATATTTCGAGTGGCCCATGCGTTTAAAAAAAATATCAAGGCTTTTCTGATCCAAACAATTGATATTTTTAGATGAATCCATTTTAAGATCATATGAAATTCCGATACTTTCTTGCTGTAACAGTGCAACTATTTCAGTTTTGGCATGTCTATTTGTAGATCCCAGGCAGAGCCTGGGAACGAGCATCGGAGCGAGTTTGCCTTAACCTGTCGGCTATGGGCTTTAGCCCTACGCTGTTCTTGCAATTGCCGCGATCGTGTATATGACACTGCTGATGGTGCCAGAATACAAATTGTTTATTGCAAAGCATGGACAACAGAAAATGGGAAGTAGGTTGGATTAAGAGACGGAAAAAAAGTTTGCGTCTCTTAAAAAAAATATTGTGTTTACTGTTTATATAGCCAAAGCAAGCTTTTGTATGACCGACCTGAAATCAAGATAGTTTCATACCTTAAAGTTATCCCTGTCCAATTGCCACTACATTCACATCCACATTCCCATCTGTCTTTGACGTTGAAATCTGATTTAAAACCGATTCATCAGTAAAAGGCGCAAACATGGCAATGGTAATTTCTGAGTATGATGTTTTTTGGGCATATTGCGATGCCTGAGTAATCGCAGATCTAACTTTCAACGAATTGACAAAACTTTTCACCTCAATCAACCCTTTTTTGCCATCTTGACATTTAATGTGAAGATCAACCTTTCCATTGCCTGTTGGAAATTCTGGAATAATAGAACATATGCCATCCAGTGCCATTTTCAGCCAAAAGTATAAATGAAAATGGCCAACTGCTTCAGTTAAATGATAATCAGTTTTCCTTCGGGGTTGATCCTGCCAGGGGTTATTTCCAGCTTTTTGTAATCGTTTCAAAAAATCTTTATATCGATTCAGCAAGGCAGGCACATTCAAGTTGGGGGTGTTGAATACATCTTCCAGCAAATCTCCGGGTTCCAAAGCAAGGACACGTTTGTTGTGATGTTCCTCTATATCACTGACAAATACAGTGTATAACATGTCTTGTATATATTGGGATGCAAACCGGCAGGTATGAATGATATCATCATCCGTCTCAAGTTCAGTATAAGTGATTAAACCATGCATATACATATAGTTGCACCAGTCTGATGCAAAGGAAAATTTAATATTGGAATCCTTAAATAATTGAAAGACATAGGCTTTGTAATCTGTTTTTGCTTTGATGATCATGTTCAGGATAGTATTGTTATGTTCAATATTGATGGAGCGTTTATATATTCTTTTCCATTGTTTCAGATCAATTGTTTTTGTTGTATCCTCATTATACTTTTCAGTTAGAAGTTCACCAAACCATCCGATGAGTCCGGGCTGCCCATTGGTAGTATCATAAAGCTGTTGAACAACGTCATTGTCAACACTTTGCCCGCTTTCAACCTGATAATCATTAAACATTTTTTGAACTTCTGAAAGGGTTAAGTTGGGAATATGAACAGATCGTTGCACATTAAATGGCGAACCATTTTTGGAGTCAACACCCAGGACTGCCCTGACACCAACCAAAGCAAGGCCATGAAGCAGATACTTATCGCGGGTTAAGTACATATCCCGAAACATGGAAACAACTTGATCAATGATTTCTGATGGTAGTTTATCAAATTCATCAATTATCAGGATTAATGGTTTCTTTAAGATACCTGTTCTTTTTTTAAATAGTTTCAACCACTCATCCCAGTTATTTATTGGCCCAACATCAATATTCAATTCTTCCAGAATAACAGAATGCCATCGCCTAAAAAATATTGACGAATTGCTTTCAGTTTCTGAAGGTTCAAATGCCTGCATAGATATGCCAGCAACGATAAAAGAATCTTTATAATCAGTTTTGATACGTTCTATACTTTGCCAAATCGTCCATGTTTTGCCAGTTTGTCTGGGAGCCCAAATGGTAAAAAAATGGCCGCCTTCTTCAGGAATTCCAACCAATTGATTTGTACACTTGTCAACAATTGAATTACGTTCAACGCAAAAATGGTGATCACTGTTTACTGGACCATAAGAATGAAATTGTCGCATATATGCCTCCTTCTGCTGTTAAGTTTTATTTTGAAGATTATAGCATAAGTCATCGAATGATAAAAACAGAAACAACAAAAACTCTGATTGTTTTGTCTCAGCAATTTTATTCCCAAGTCCAATCATCCTTCTGCAAATGCCACAATCTTAGTTGATTTTTATGGGAAATGTGACCCTATTCCCCTCATAAATTAAGAAGCCATTTCCATGCTGGCACAACATAAATTGTACTGTCTTTATATTGGATTTCATTTTCATCACTCATGGTAATCAAAATGAGCCTGATATTTTTGATCATTGATTTGACTTCATACAACGACCTGCATTCCCTTTCTAAAGTTTGCTTCGCACTTATATCTGCGGATACTTGAATGGCCTCCATTGTTTTATCGCTGTATGTAACTATAAAATCAACTTCATATCCTGTTTTCGACCTAAAATACGAAACCCTCGTTTTACGACGACACAATTCAATGAATATGCAATTTTCCAGATGATGGCCAATATTGGATTCTCTTAACATCAAAAAGGCATCAGTCAATCCCATATCTATTACGTAAGACTTAACCGGATTAACCATTTTTTGTTTTTCTGATTGAGAGTATATGGATATATTCTGAATAAGAAAGGTATCTTGAATATAAGACATATATTCATGTAGTGTTGTTTTTGAAACCTTAATACCATTTAATTTTAAATAATTAAAAAATTTATTCACTGTGAACTGAGCGCCAAAGTTGCGTATGAGATGTTTGATTAGCTGCTTAAGAACAATAATATTGGTTACGCCATATCGTTCTATGATATCACGAAATATTACAGTATTGACATAGCTTTGAAGAAGCATATGTCTATCATGATCACTTAATTTTTGAACCTCTGGAAAACCACCGATTGTTAAATATCTGTTGCATTGATTCTCCAACAAAGAACGATAATTTTTATCTATTTGTACGAAGGATTGAGGCAGATCGATATTATGAAATGACAAGAATTCATTAAAACTAAATGGATAGACAATCGTTTCAATGGATCTTCCACGCATTGATGTCGCTATTTCTCTGCTTAGCATTTTTGCTGATGATCCACTGATAAAAATATTTGCATTCTCAGAATCCATTATGCGTCTGACAAATCTTTCCCATTGAGGGATCATCTGAATCTCATCCAGAAAAAAAAAGACCTGATAACTTCGATTTTTTGGATACAAAGCGTAGTATTCATCAACGATCCAATGCATATCACCAACTGTCATATCAATCAAACGTTCATCCTCAAAATTCAAGTATACCAGTCTTGAACGATCTATTCCTTGCTTTAAACAATCTAAAAGTTTCTGAAATAAAAAATATGTCTTGCCTGTTCGTCTCATTCCAATAATCGAAAATGTTTTATTTGGAATATCTGGCACTTCGATTTTTCTTTCAACTAATTTTGGTAGTTTTTTGTTTATTGAATCTATTATTTGGTTTCGTATGACTATTTTCATTATTCACCCTATTTGTTTTTATCAATAAGGACAATATTTATATTTTTGAAATTTATAATAAGTATAAATCTATATATTTTGTACTTATTCAAAAGGACAATTTATAAATATATATGTTAAATGTCAAGGTTAATTATTTGTATTTTATAGCATGGAATTATGTTGCCAATTTTTTTTGATTTTAGAAAATTAACTATAACCAATTAATATCATTTATAATTATCATAATAGATGCTTTTTTATGAATATTATATAAATTCAATTAGTTATAATGATTGGCAACAGAAATGGGCTTATGTTACTTACTTAGGAATGCTCTGAAAATAACTTCCCCATTATTGATATTGTTCGTTTTGAGGTAATTGTACTGTAGAGACGTAGCATGCTACGTCTCTACACGACCTTATTCTTTTGTACGATCATGAAAAATGAGCATGTTATTTTCCGAGCATTCCTTAACAGGTTATGAATTTGGTATTTTACTATTGCTAAATGGTTTAATCTCTATTATATGTGTCCTTTCGGTAAACGTGCTTGGCTGATTGACTTATGAATTATTCACAATCCCGCTTGCTAACGCGCGCGGCTCTAATTTATTAGCTTGCCTGGTATCAGAGCCGCGCGCGTTAGCAAGCGGGATTGTGAATAAGCCACAAGCCAAGCATGCTTGCCGGAAAGACACCTTATAACAAGACACTATAAGTCCCGATAGGGACGTCAGATAATAGCCTGGGGTTTCAACCCCAGGCGGTCGCGGCTTTGCCGCAATTTTTCAGTGATGGATTTTTATAGCTAAAACCGGGGCATTATTTCTGCCTTGCTGTACTAGGCTGTTCTTGCTATTGCCTAAATCGTACATTTTTTAACTGATGATTATGATCTTTAGATACATTTGCAATACTTCTGTCTGAACCATGATGCATCTGATTAAATGATTACCATAATGCGGTTTTATACTGACTTGAACGATAATAACAAGAAATTAAGGATATCAACCATGCTTAGATTAGAAGGCATACACGCAGGTTATGGTCGAATTTCAGTCTTAAATGATATTCACCTGCGGGTCAATACAGGTGAAATTGTTACCCTCATTGGCGCCAATGGTGCTGGGAAGACAACAACCCTGATGACTATTTCAGGCATCATACCCTGTCGAAAGGGGATTGTTCGATTTCTGAACGTCCCCATAGTCAATAAAAGACCCGATCAAATTGTCCGCATGGGAATCAGTCAGGTTCCTGAAGGACGTCATATTTTTCCATACATGACTGTAAAGGAAAATCTGGACATGGGGGCCTATCCCAGAAAGGATAAAAATCAGGTTCAGGACGATTTAGACCATATTTTTTCACTGTTTCCCATTCTTGCAGAACGAAAAAATCAGGTGGGTGGCACATTAAGTGGCGGGGAACAACAGATGCTGGCCATATCTCGTGCCTTGATGGCCCGCCCCAGGCTTTTGCTCTTAGATGAACCATCCCTTGGACTGGCTCCTTTGTTTGTTCGGCAGATTATGGATATGATCCGGCACATCAATGAAACCAATCAAACCACAATTCTTTTGGTGGAACAAAACGCCAATATTGCGTTAACGCTTGCCCATCGCGGCTATGTGATGGAAAATGGTCAGATTGTGCTTCATGATCAATGCAATGCTTTGTTAAACAATGAAAAGGTTAAAAAAGCATATCTGGGGGTGTAAACTAATTTTATTAAGACTTTGACAAATACCACTTCATTATAATATATTCATATACTTCTTATAAAAAAACGACCGAATTAACAGAGTCAAAACAATTCGGATATTGAAAACCATCATTCAACAATATCCTTGAATGATGTCAAGGAGAAAAAAATGATTGATCTATCCAAAGCAAAATCACAAATAGTGTTTTGTATGTTCTCAATTATTATGTTCATTATTGGACCCTTCACATGCCTGGCTGATGAAACTGCCAGTATAGCAACAGGCGTACTCCATGGAACAATTACTGATAATGAAACCAGTAAACCCATTGCTGATGTCAGAATTGAAGCTGGCAATTTTGTTACTTATAGTGAATCCAATGGTTATTTCCGATTTTCATTTATTCCTGAGGGAACATACAACATTGCTGTTATCGCTCACCTGTATAAATTACGACTGGTGCGGGATATTTATATCAAAGAAAATAAAACCTTTGAACTCAACTTATCCTTAAAGAGAAATCATCAACCCCTCGTATATACAGGTTCTGCCAGTATGATTACATGTAAATCCGCCATGTTCAATGGTTCTGTTCATCCAAATGGTTACCCCACAACCGCTTTTTTTGAATATGGCAGATCCCGGGCATATGGTATGAAAACTCGCTATATCAACGCTGGACGTTCATTGGATCCTGTTTCGGTCAATATTGCTGTTGACAGGCTCGTTCCTGAAACTACATATCACTATCGATTGGTGGCTCTCAATAATGATGGCACCACTTATGGCAAAGACCAAACCTTTGTCACTGATGTCCCTATACTTGATATCACACAGTTTTCTGCCATTGCATTGCCTTCAGGTAAATCAATTATTCGGCCTTTCACCATTCGCAACATGGGATGTGGGCCATTGGATTTTCACTTGACTGTTTCTGATGCCTATGCCCTTTCTCCCAATCAATCAAATAAAACCTTTTCAGGCATTGTCATTCCTGAAATTAGTGATGGCACAATTGATGCTGGACTCTCCCGGTCCATTGCATTCACATATACTGCCAAATCCTTACCTTATGGAGATTATCAGGTCGATCTGGCAATTGATCACAATGCCTTAAACTATCCAAATCCTTTGGTCTTACATATTCCCATTCAGATTACATCACCCAAAATAACAGTATTACCCAAACAATTTAAGTTTGTTGTACAAAAGGGTAATATTAAAAAAGATTCTGTGACAATTGTCAATACCGGCAACACCGACCTCAAATGGCATATGAATGTCAGGGGACAGGCAACAACGCATGACAGGTATCCATTACATTATTATATGCCTCGCTCAAAAGATGACATTGATGACCGAACTGGCAGCAAAATAGCCAATCATTATGGCGGACCAGACCGATTTGGATATATGTGGTCAGACAATCACGCGGAGTCAGGCCCGGCTTACGATTGGGTTGAAATATCACGCTCAGGTGAAAGAATAACCAATATCAAGGATGATGCCTATGTTGGTCCCTTTGATATTGGTTTTTCTTTTCCATTTTATGGACATCACTATGACCATTTTTACGTATCATCCAATGGATTCATTGGTTTTGGCCCTTCCACAGATTATGCCAGCCACAGCAACATGCCCATTCCCGCTGAAAAAACCCCAAATAGTTTTATTGCCGCTCTTTGGGATGATCTTTCACCTGATGATGGGGCAATATACTATTATAGTCGCAGCAACAAACTCATTGTCCAGTTTGAAAAAATGAAAAAATATCCCCAGAATGGATTGGCCACCTTTCAAATCATTCTTGACCCAAATGGCAGCATCCACATGCAATACAAAACCATTCACACTGATTTTAATACCAATTCCTGCACGGTTGGTATTGAAAACAACGATGGCTCTGATGGGCTTGAAGTGGCTTTTAATATCAATTATTTGCAGGAAAAAATGGCCATTCGTTTTGAACCCAATCGCTGCGCATGGTTAAAGATTTATCAATCTCCTGCCGGACAGATTCCACCATCGAAAAAAATTGATGTTGCCATTGGTGCAGATACCACCTATCTGGCCATGGACCATTATGAATGCAGCTTAATTGTTACTTCAGATGACATTTTAACCCCCACAATCACCATTCCAGTGTCCCTTGATGTTGTGGAATCAACACCTGTGATTGATGTTTATCCAGACCAACTGACATTTGAGCTAATGGAAAATGAACAGGATCTCAAAAAACTATCCATTATCAATCAGGGAAGCAATCCTCTGGTATGGAATATGACAACATCCTGTCAACCAGATGAGAAAAATACCTATTCCTGGATTGACTCTGATATGCCCGGAGGGCCTATTTTTGACTGGATTGATATTACAAAAAATGGCAAACCCATAAACAACCTCAAGGATGATAGCTTTGCCGGCCCTTTTCCCATTGGTTTTTCTTTTTCATTTTATGGTGAAACCTATGAAAAGTTTTATGTGGCCTCCAATGGATTGATTGCCTTTGGTGCTTCAACCGGTCTTTCAGAACGTTCCAATGATGCCATTCCTGAAAAACGCGCGCCAAATAATTTTTTGGCCTGGTTTTGGGATGACTTGATCCCCAGAAATGCAAGAGTATTTTATAAAACCCTGGATGAAAAACTCATTGTTTCTTTTATTGACTATGGCCAGTTTGGCAATACTGGGACTGTAACAGCTCAGGTGATACTTTATGTTGATGGCAGCATTGTATATCAATATCAACATTTCCGGGATGGATTTAAATCCAGCACTGCCACGATTGGTATTGAAAACAAGCAAGGCACTGAGGGCGTTCAGGTGGCAAAGAATGTTCCCTACCTGCATGACTTGCATGCCATTCGTTTTCAGAGTGATCCCTGTCAGTGGCTGAATATTGCACCTGTATCGGGTACGATTTCATCCATGTCAACCGAGTCTGTTGCAGTGCAGGCTTCAGCCAAAGACATGCCACAGGGAAAATATAATGCCATTTTGCAGATCAATAGCAATGATAAAGCCCACAATCCCATTGATATCCCTGTACATCTAATTGTTAAAGGACAATCCCACCCTCCTGTAATCAAATCTGAAATACTGTCCCCAAAATCAAAGGACATGATTTACGCAACCACCTTTCCAATAAAGGGAACTGCCACGGCCACAGAACAAGAAACTATTGAACGTGTTGAAATCTCTTTTGATTCTGGAACAACCTGGAAAGTGGCTACTGGTAAAAATCAATGGCGATATGAATGGACTGTGCCTTCAGAATCCGGCAAGTATTCCATTTGTGTCCGGGCAGTGGGGCATTCAGGCGACTATCAAACAGAATTGACACAGGTGCAGGTCAATGTGATTCAACGATCCACTTCACGTGTGTTGATTGATGGCCGAACAATGTCAGTCAATGATAACATCTTTCAAATCAAAGGTGTTGGCTATGCACCCACACCCATTGGACACGACCCAGAAACCCAGACGCCTTATGGTGATTATTTTACAAAAAACTACAACAAGATTCATACCCGAGATTTTCCATTGTTACGTGTGATGGGTGCCAATACATTGCGCCTATTGCATTGGGATCCAACCGCAGACCATACCCACTTTCTGGATAATGCTTTTAATAATGGCATTGATCCCATATTTGTTATCCCTGGCTTTTGGATCAACAGTGGATATAATATTGATCCCAATAGTCCATCAAATCATCGAAACCAGATCAAGGAGGACTTTCTAGATATGGTTCGTATCCACATGAACCATCCTGCTATCCTCATGTGGTGTATTGGCAATGAGTTAAATGCCGACTGGATGTATGGCAAAGAGCTGGATCATCTGTTCAGTCTGATTAACGAAATGGCTCTGGCAGCCAAAAACCTTGAAGGTCGGACCTATCATCCCACAACAACTGCCTTGATTGATATCAATTTAAGCAATACAATCAAAGGGTTTAATTCTAAAGTACCAGATATTGCTGCCTGGGGGGCCACTGTTTACAGGGGTGATTCCTTTGGCGAGTTGTTTACAGACTTTTCAAAAATCAGTGACAAACCCCTGATAATTTTGGGATTTGGTATTGATGCCTTGAACAACAAAACCCTGAAGGAATACGAAACAGATGGCCTGTCCAAACAATCGGAATATGCGCGGGCATTATGGCGAGAGATTAATCAAAACAAACATATCTGCCCGGGTGCAAGTATCACAGCCTATGCTGATGAATGGTGGAAAGGAAAAAATGCATCAGACCCCCTTTGTAAAGATGATGATCCATCCTTGCATGGGTTTTGCGGCTATGCCAGTGATGCACATCCTGATGGCTATGCTAATGAAGAATGGTGGGGCATTGTTCGCGTAATCAAAAATGGACAGGATAGTGATATCGTTCAGCCCAGAAGTGTGTATTATGAATTGCAAACCGCCTGGAATTTTAATCCCATTCCACCCAAAGAGTATAAAATTGTGCCAAAAGACTGTAACAGAAGTGATAACTTTGGCCGATCAGTGTCAATCTATGGAAAATATGCGGTGGGAGGGGCCAAAGGTGATGATACCAATGGCGGAAATTCAGGCGCGGTATACATGATGCATTTCAATGGAGAAAACTGGGTTAAAACTAGCAAATTGTCGCCTGAGGATGGCAAGGTTAATGACTATTTTGGCTGTTCAGTGGGCTTGTTTGATGATTTTGCTTTATTTGGGGCCTATGGCAAAGATGGTCCGGGTAGTAAATCTGGCGCAGCCTATATTTTCGCACTAAAAAGTTCAGGCTGGGAAGAATATCAAAAATTAGTTGCCGATGATGCGGATGCCAATGATTATTTTGGTTATGCAGTTGATATTCATGAAAATTATGCAATTATCGGTGCTTATGGTGATGATGACAAAGGAAACATGTCGGGGGCGGCTTATATTTTTAAACGCCAGGCAGATAATACCTGGGTGCAGCAGCAAAAACTGCTTGATGATCGCGGGGATCGGAATGATCAATTTGGCTATGCTGTTGATATCTGCGACACTCATGCTATTGTTGGCGCATATCGTGATGATGACAAAGGCGATAGCTCTGGTTCGGCCATTATTTTCAAACGTGAACAAAACATGTGGATTCAGCAGGCGCGGTTAAATGCCAGAGATGGTCAATCCAATGATTACTTTGGATTTGATGTTGCAATTTCTAAAGACTACGCTGCTGTAGGCGCCTATCGTTCCGATGATGAGCCTCGATACAATATTGGCAGTGTATACATCTTTAAGCATGATAAAGGTATCTGGAATCATCAGGCCAAAATTGTGCCAAATGATGGTTCATCAAATGATTACTTTGGATCAGCAGTAGATATGATTGGCAGCCGACTGCTCATTGGCGCTTATGGCGATGGCGATAAAGGGCCATCATCAGGTGCTGCTTATCTTTATTGCCTGGACCAGGATGAATGGAAATTTCAAAAAAAGTACATTGCCAATAAGGGAAAATCATACGATTATTTTGGTTACGATGTCGCTATTGGCGAGCAGGGCCTGATTATGGGCGCTTATGGTGCTGATGATCAAGGCGGTATGTCTGGTGCTGTCTATATTTTTGGTCAGGGGGATGATGACAGTGACACTGACAATTGGATGAATGCAATGCCTTCTTTTTCAAGAAAACATCACCGACAAACACTGCATGACAGTCCATTCTTTCAGCGCATGACTTCAAGCCAATTGAATGCAATCTCAAACACTAAACAAAAAATTGAAACCAATATTATCCCCATAAGTTCAAATGCTAAAATTTCTATTGAAATCATAAACTTACCGCCCATTGGAAGTCGGTTGCAAGATCTTGAAGGTCAGGTGAGGCCATATTCTTCTGAGAAAAATGCAGTGCAGGTGGCAATATTCGTAAATGATCAATGGCGACTTAAACCGGGCATGAATAGAATGGATGGCTTTTCAATTTCTGACAATGGATTGTTTTCATGCGATATTACCACTGCGCCTGATGACCATCTGGCAACTAAAATTGCGGTGCTTGTTGTGCCGGTTTCAGCTATGCCTTTGGATATTCGATCTATTGAACACTATCCGGCTTTGGGCAGAATGATTATTGAACGTTAAGCCACGCACAGCCGTGCGTCTCTACACACGACAAATTGTATGTGAAAGCGTGAATCTGAAATTGTCAATGTCCAAAGTGTCATTTTGGTCTTTTTACTGATCTTTTTCTGTTAAAATAAAAAAAAGAGTCGCAAGATAATAAAAAAAAGTGTATAATAATCATTTATCAATGAATAATAAGGTAGGCCATTTATGATCACTGAAAAAATACTGGATGAAAAGGGAATCCAAAAAACCCTTGATCAATTAACACAAGAAATCATTAATCATAACAAGAATATGAATCAACTCATACTCGTCGGTATTCAAAGAGGTGGCGCCTTACTTGCAGAACGTATTCACAGTAACATAAGTGAACTTCTCAATATAGCAGTACCTATTGGCAGTATCAACATTACCTTATATCGCGATGACTGGACAAAGATCAGCTATCAACCGATTTTAGAGGGAACAAATATAACATTTTCAATTGAGGATAAACATGTTTTACTGATTGACGATGTTATTTACACTGGGCGGACAGTCCGGGCAGGAATGGATGCACTATTTGATATTGGTCGTCCAGGACATATCGAATTAGCAGTACTGGTTGATCGTGGCCATCGTGAATTGCCGGTTCAACCGGATTATTGTGGAAAAGTGATCAATACCAAGCGATCACAAACTGTTAATGTATATTTAAAAGAGCATGATGGAAAAGATTCTGTCGTACTTGTTTCATAGTGGTAAAATATCATGAAACGTCCTAAACATCATCATGGCAACGCACCACAACAAATTGGCATTGCCATTTTAACTGTTTCAACTTCACGAACAATGGATACTGACAAAAGTGGCCATTGGATAATCCAGCGCGCTCGCAAAGAAGGGTATCGCCTGGAAACACATATTATCATTCCTGATAATCTGGAATTGATTCGCAAAACAGTTCTTGACTTATGTAATCAATCTCAGGTAAATGTCATTTTAATGACAGGCGGCACCGGACTCAGTCCAAATGATCTGACAATTGAGGCGGTTACACCTTTATTTACGAAATCAATACCTGCTTTTGCTGCAATCTTTTCATATCTGAGTTTTGAACAAATTGATTCTGCTGCGATATTGTCACGTGCAACAGCCGGTTGTATTGAAAACACAGTTGTTTTTTGTATGCCAGGCAGTCTTGATGCTGTAAAACTGGCATGCAAAGAATTGATTTTTGGGGAGTTAAATCATATCTGTCATCATGTTTTTGAAAAAAAAGAACAGGTTGTCAAAGGAATATCGGGTGATGAATAATATTTTGATTATTGAAGATGAATCAGTTACACGAACCATGTATACAGGGTTTATTCAAAGAATTGCCCCCAAATTTCAAATTTATGAAGCTGGAAATGTCCTGGAAGGCATTTGTTTATGTTTTCATAAACATCCCAGGCTGATTTTACTTGATATGATTATGCCAGCTTACAGCGGCAAACTTTTAATTGATATCATTGAAGAAGGCATTAAAAATAGAATTATATCTTTTCAGCCAAAAATAATTGTAATATCAGCCATTGAAACTGTTGAAGAATTAACCGCATTGACTGGACGTTTTTCAGTAACATCAGTCATGCCAAAACCATTGCCTTTTGATACATTAACAGAAATTCTTAAATTGCATTTAAAATTATAACATAATATTTCAATGCATGAGGAAGGAATCGTATGAACAATAAAATACGTTTTTTAATTGTTGAAGATGACGAAATGATCCGACTCATTCACAAAGACTTTTTAGGGGATCTTTATCCTGAGTGTGATATCATTGAGGCTGAAAATGGCGCTCAAGGAATTTGTCATTACTTTGAAAGCCGGCCTGATATCATTCTTTTGGATATGATGATGCCCATTATGGGCGGAGAAGCTTTTCTAGACATTCTTGAAGAAGGTCATCAAACAAATATTTTGAAAGATAAGCCCAAAATTATTGTTGTAACAGCCATAAAAGACGTAAAAGAATTGATGAGTATTGGTAAGCGATTTGCTGTTGAAGCAGTGATATCCAAACCATTGGTTCAAACCCAACTCAAATCTTTACTTCAAGATTGGATCCCCAAAAATGAATGATGATTTTAAATCTATACCCGTGTTTGATAAAGAAAAGGCATTGAGTCGCGTGCATTATAAGGAAGATTTACTTGATCGGGTCCTATTAATATATCAAAAGAGCCTGGTCGATAGACGGGCAATAATGACACAAGAATTGTTCATGCAAAACTGGGAGGCGCTTAAAAATTTGGCGCATTCCATAAAAGGCTCTTCCTTGACCATTGGCGCAGAACAACTGGGTGAAGTCTCTTATGCAATGGAAAAAGCGGCTGAAGAAAAGGATCTTGATTTATTTAATAAACTGTTTAAAATATTTCAGGAATCCATCGCAAGATACATTGAGTTTGACAAGTATGAATAAGTATACTTTAGCCTGAATAGCACCTTTTTGTATTTTAGGAATTCTTCCAAGGAGATGAGCGACAAAAATGATCTTGAATGATGCTGGAATGAATGGTAAAAATGGAAATATATCTTGAAGAAAAAATTGGTAATCCCGACTTATTTACAGGAAGGTATCAAGAAATGATATCTCTTCTTAAATGGGTGGACATGTCCAAAAAAAGACTCGCCAGAAGTACTGCAATCCTTTCCCGCAGAAAAACAGGTAAAACAGCCCTGATGCATCGATTGTTTAATATTATCTTTCATCAAAATGATGGTGTTGTACCATTTTATTATGAAATCAGAGAATTTGACCAGTGGATTCTCAATTTTAGTGAAGACTTTTTTTGTTTACTCAATAAAAGGTTTTACACAGAATGCCATATCATTTCTTAAAGAAAAGAAGGTTGCCTGGTCTGATGATGAACAGTGGCTTGATAATACGATACCTGATTACAAGGCGTAATAAAATTATTAAGTAAGGAATGCTCTAAAAATAACATGCTCATTTTTCATGATCGTACAAAAAAATAAGGTCGTGTAGAGACGTAGCATGCTACGTCTCTACAGTACAGTTACCTCAAAACGAACAATATCAATAATGGGGAAGTTATTTTTAGAGCACTCCTAAGCGATCATAAATTTTCGGGTAGATCCGTAGTACAGAAATAATGCCCCGGTTATAGCTATAAAAATCTATCAATGCAAAATTGCGGCAAAGCCGCGACCGCCTGGGGTTGAAACCCCAGGCTATTCTCTGTCGTCCCTATCGGGACTTATAGTGTATTATTATAAAATTCACGTTTCGTTCGATTATAACAGATCTTTTAAATAAAACACTTTAAGTCCCTTTAGGGACGACAGAGAATAGCCTGGGGTTTCAACCCCAGGCGGTCGCGGCTTTGCCGAAATTTTTCAGTGATGGATTTTTATAACTAAAACCGGGGCATTATTTCTGCCTTGCTGTAGTAGTAATCGAGATCCAACCAATGTCCGAAACCAATGTAGAGGCGAACCTTGTGTTCGCCCTCCGAACAACAATCGTTTGCGAGCCTATGTCCGAGGCAAACGTTTCTAATTCATTCTCGTACATAGGTTTGATACCGGTTTTTGTTCGGAGGGCGAACACAAGGTTCGCCCCTACATTGGATTTGCTCATAGGTTTGATACCTAAATTGGTAAATTTTTTAATAACGGGCGCATTCCCACAAAGTAGGTCGAAAAATTCGTATTGGTTATCAAGTTGTAGACTAAATACCAAGCTGAAAATAACCCTGTTAATAAATTAACTATGAAAAATATAATATTTCGGCAAATCCACGTCCGCATGGGGCTAAAGCCCATTGCCGTCAGGCTAAGGCAAACTCGCTCTGATGCTCGTTCCCAGGCTCTGCCTGGGAACGTGTTCTTGGCGGCTCTGCCGCCTGTTAAGTTCGTCGGTGGCAGAGCCACCTCGGAAAACGTTCCCAGGCAGAGCCTGGGAACGAGCACCCAAGCGCGTTTGCCTTAACCTGACGGCTATGGGCTTTAGCCCCATGCGGACGTGGATTTACTGGAATACTATATTTTTCAAATGATTATCGCCAAAAACAACCTTTTTCAATGATTATCGCCAAAAACAACCGACTTTTTGGGAATGCGCCCTTAATAACTATGAATAAAATTTATCATTTAAATTAACTATGAATAAAATTTATCATTTAAATTCAAAGATTTATTTTTTAATGAATATAACAATTTTAACATGAAATTGTATTTTCAAAAATATATTTTTTTGGCTCAATGATGGCATAAAACAAGCTATAATAACTCGTTTTATTAGATGGCAATTGAAATGTTAAAAAATGATATTTTGAGGATATTTTTAAAAATTATGGTAGGTTAAGAATTGCAATCGGGTTGGGTTTTCGCAGAAATATTGGATATTGGCTTCGGAATTTTCTTGTTTCGCTTTGGCAACCAGTTGCGGCCATATTTCTATGCCATAAACTAAAGAAGCCTTTGTTGCCAGAAGCTTTGGCATTTTGCCATCGTTTGAGCCAATGTCCAATATTGTCCAGTTGGAATGAATGTTGGAAAGAAACCATTCTTTGAGTGTATGCCATTGTTTAGATGGCAGGCCATTAAGCCAGACCATTTGCATCAAAATGAATGGATACGAAGCAATATACGAATGGTTATGTTTGCAATGAAGGGATTAAGAATCTACTTTTTTAGGGTTGATTTTATTTTTCTCATATAAATTCACCTGTCAGGAAGTTTTGATTGCTTTTAGACGAGTTGATGGCATTCGTTTGAGGCGTTGATTTCTGGGGTCGATTTCAATACCAACTGATTCTAAAGCAGTTACGCCCAGGATTGGTTCTGCGTCATCGGCTCCAAAAATGATTGTGCCGCCAACGATGTCTCCCATGAACTCTATATCAGCAGTTGTAATATCCATCTTGACGTCACTGCCATCAGCAAGTTCATAGATTCTTTGGGATTTTGGTTTGAGTCCAATTTTATCCAAATGCTTTTTGGGAACCAGTGAATCCACCGCCCCTGTATCAACTAAAAAAAGACCTTCAAAAAATTTTTCAGGCATTGCAGGATTACGAATCGTCACTGTGACATGAGTAATTCCCATATTTTTCCTCAATAACTTTGTTACTTCAGAATTTAGCCATTAAAAAATTATCTTTTTTTCCAGGGTTGAGATTTCATTAACTAACTAATTAAATATTTCAATTGATTCAGAATTCATTACGATCTGAATATATTGTCGCAGACCATAATACAGCGCATTACCCTGCAGTGCGTATGCTGATGTTGTTGGATTAAAAGCCAGAATGTTCATCCGAACAAGATTATTTAATTTACCAGAAAGGTCATCATCGCTATACAATTGTTCTGAAACCAGTTTATATAAGTCTCTTTGCAAAAAAAACTGCTTTTTTTCCTGAATGCTTAGAATTTGCTTCACTAATTGAAACTTTTGTTTGTTTAGTTTGACATAGTGCTCAGATTTACCACAGTTAATTGTAATTAAATGATCAATTTCTTGTTTAATGACATCAGTCTCAACGCAGTTATTCTTTGCCTGTGAAATGAGTTTCCCCAGTACAGAAGAAATTTCAAACATGCTTCCACCCAGATATTTCCAGATCATCTCAATTTGTTTATCAGTAAGGGTAAATGCAGTGATTCCACTTTCCTTTTCCAGATGGGTTAACCAATACCGAACGTCTTTTTGAGTTAAATAATTAACTTCAAAAAAATCTGATGTTTTGGTGAGTTTGCTGTCATTATAAATTCTATTCATGAAGTAACCATCACTACTGGCAATGATCACATGACACAGGTGAGCTTCCTTGGTCAGGGCAACAAAAAAATTAAATAACTCCTTTAGCAGGTTTTGTTGCCCATTAATGTAGATATCTTCCAGGGCCTGAAGTTCGTCAATGATAATGACTGGCTGCTTGCCTTTTTTGACAATTTTTAAAAGCTCTTTTTCCATTACCACAAATGGATCAAGGGTTTTGTT
>Ga0272440_1001695_pt1 | contig 17801 bp, 2 predicted proteins | sample SSMMMBAug17_FD_192440 | JGI IMG/M metagenome (GOLD analysis project Ga0272440, IMG submission 192440) | Marine sediment archaeal communities from Little Sippewissett salt marsh, Falmouth, MA, United States - SSM-MMB-Aug17 | ecosystem: Environmental > Aquatic > Marine > Wetlands > Sediment ...
CCTGCCAACAACTACTGATATTCCATATCCCTTGTTTGTTCAAGTAGACTGAATATTTAAAAGAACCATCTGATTCAGTAAATATCCTGTTATTGACCCATTCTACGACACCATCCGGATTGACGATTTTAAGGACAATTTTCTCATTGGCTATTGTTGGCACAAGCAGTTTTCCGGTGACAAGAACTGTGTCATCTGGCGAAATTTCTCGATCAGGTGTTTGACAGGTAATTTTACTCTTTCCCCTCAATACAGTCAAATCAATAGGTGGACTTTGATCCGGATTATAGCTTTTATTACCTTCCCATGTGGCGTAAAAAGTATAAATGCCTGTTTTATCAGGTGTATAAGTGTATTGATAACTATTGTTTTGATTGGTGGATGTTTGAATAACTGTTGGATAATCCTGGGATTCATGTTGTATATGAATAGATAGAGGGGTATTCTCGCCAAGTGGCAGAATGTTGCCATAGATATCAACTGGTTCGTTTAAAAAAATCTGTTTTTTGTTCATATACGAACTGATCGCACTGTCACTAAGATTACCAATGAATTTTGGATCTTCAACATCAAGGGATAGGGTGATTTTATCTTCACAATTGTTTCCTAAAGCATGCACATTGAAAGTATACCGATTTACAGGCGTAGTATTTGAAATTTCAAGACTCAGTTTCACAAACGCGGGTGGTTCAACAATTGAAAGATTAAAATGAGCTTTAATTAGAGGATTTAAATTCAACACACTCAACTGAACATCATCAGAATAATCCCCAATGGGACTCACCTGAATATGATATGTGGCTGTCAAACCTGAAAGTTGCATGATAAAGAAATTTTCAGGTATCAGTCGAACACCACTGACAACAGATTCAGTTTTTGCCGATACTGCATTTGATAACAGGCTTTCATTTCCCTGGGAAATAACCGCAGTTATCCGATACCAGTACAAGATACCATCAGTAATATCAGTATCTATAAACTCAGGTCTGGAAAGTTCAAAAGGATCGCATTTAATATAAAATCCATTTTCAGAATCACTTTTATATACATTATAGGTGTAATCAGCACCCATCAGATACCATTTTAATTCTATTTTTTGAGAACTGGTTTCCGATATGGTTAAGCCTTGTGGCGTGGGGATATCGCTGGAGGATGTTTTAACACAGTATGGCCCATCATGTAAGGCCTTGTTGCTCCATACATTATTACTGTCCACAATACGAATATGAACATAATAGTTGCCATCTGGTAATGCCTGACTCACATTATTTTTATTTGTGGTATTCATAATTTTTTCAGGAAGTGTATCGGGTATATTATCCCAGAGTACTGAATAGCCTTTAATTTCTCTGTCTGAAATATCCGGATCAGACCAGGAAATTTCTATGGTGTTATCCTCGCTGCAAATGCTTTTTGTATGGCTTTGGCTGATTGGATTTGTGGGAACCAGGTCATCAGGGTTGATTACTGCGTTAATTAAATATTCAATCTGAACATCATTGTTATTGATATCAACAAAGTGAACATCTGATAATGTAATATTCATGTTTTTTTTATCTGATAACAATTTGAATTTTACAAAAGCAATAATTCCGCTTCCATCCGGAGCTTCATTTTTTTCAATTGATCCAAGTATTGAACTACACAAAACTAACTCTCCTGGCGTATTATGAGGATACTCCATCCACAAGGTTGTTCCACCTTCTTTTTTTAGAAAGTTATTAATAGTATCAGAAGGAAACGTGAAATTCTCGTGAGAAGATATGTACTGAAACTCTTCTGGATTATATAAAAGAGAAGCCTTAAAGAGCTTTAAATCGTTAACATTTTGTGCGACAACAGCCATAAAAAATTCTTGGTTTAATTCTATATGAGCAGACGATTCAATATCAGTAGTTGAAATAGAATTTTGATTATAATTTCTTGTAGATAGAAAATTTAAATCTATAGCACAACCAGCTGACTGTGTAATTGTAGATGTTTGGGTAATGACCCATGATTCTGATACGGCTGTTTCTTCTGCCTGCCAAGTGCCTTCCGAACTTTTACCAATAACACTAATCGTATGCAAACCAATTGGTAAATTTTGAAGTACTATTGGTTTATCAATAGTATACTCTTCAGAATATGGATCGCTATCTAACTGATACTTATAAGAAACAATTGATAATCCACTAACTGTAATTGTTAGATCTTTTGAAACGCTTTTACTTGTCGGAATTCCAGAAAAATTTGCTTCCGGTTGTATTATACTGGGATTAATAACTGCGTTCATCAGTTTATCAATATTTACTTCTTTATCATTGACATCTATGAAAAATACTTCTGATAGTGAAATATCAATATCTTTTTTCTGTGTTAATAATTCAAAAGCAATAAAAGCAATAATTCCGCTTCCATCCGGAGCATCTTCTTCATTAGGACTCCCAATTATTGCACTTGACAAAACTATCTTACCATTTGGATCAGAAGGGTTCATCCACAAAGTTTTTCCGCCTTCTTTTTTTAAAAAATTATTAATAGGATCAGTAAAAGCAAATGGCGAATTTTCATAAGCAGATATATATTTTAGTTGTTCAGGGTTATATAAAAGACATACTTGAAATACTCTAATATTTTTAACATTTTGTGCAACAATAGAAATAAAGAACTCTTTGTTTGTTGTTATTAGCGAATAGGATTCAATTCCTACTTTTGAAACTTTATTTTGGCTATAGTTTCGGGTAGTAATAAAATCTAAGTCAATCGCACATCCTTCCGAATCATTAAGAACTTCAGAAATTCTTTTTATTGCGTAGGAATCAGATATAGGAAAGGTTTGAGTGCTTGGCATGGTCTCTATTGATTCAATATTTATAGAATTACCTTCAGTAAATGTGGCTAAAAGGATTGATAATATAAATGCTGTAATTAAAATGATTTTTTTCATTTGCTTCCTTCCTCATTATTTATTTTTTAAAATATCTGATTATAACGGATTTTGGAGAGCTACTTTTTAGCCCTGAAAGGACGTTATATAAAAGCCCAGGGCATCGCCCTGTGTAGTGATATAAAAATATTTTAACCCTGAAAGGGCGGTATATATCCCCGCTGATCGGCATAGTTTATGTGTCGCCCTTTCAGGCCTTTCAGGGCTAAAAACACCACTAATATTTACCCAGGGCGTTGCCTTGGGCTGGTATATAACGCCCTTTCAGGGCGAAGAACTGTTACTCCAAAGTCATAATATGCAAAACATATTAAAACTATATTTCTAAGTGGTTGAATGTATTACTTCCCAAAATCCGATATAATCAGAATAATACTTTTTAAAATACACCCCAATATAACTTGATGTTCTGTAAAAATACTGCAAAGACTCCTCATTTCACCATTTCCCGCAAAATTTCAATTCCTTCACAAGGCCCGAGTGTACCATTACATAAAATTCTTGCCGATACATCAACAGTAACATCCATTCCGGCAATAGACTGTAAGGACAAAATGGCATCATAAAGTGTCAATTTTCCACTTTGGTCCAAATCTCCAGGAATTACTTGTTGTCCATCAATTACATTTAGCAAGATTTCTTTGGACACAACATTGCCACCTAAATCTTCACAATAAAAAGTGACACGATAAATTCCATTTAACAAAAAGTTCGAGTAAGTGCCTTCATATCGGTCATTTCCAATATGGGTTAAAGGAATTTTAGGAAGATCAATAATAGGTGTTTCAAACGCTTGAGAGACTTCTGGTACATAAAAATTGGGTGGCATGATAGATACCCAAACCTGACCAATGCCTTCAATATCATAAATTACAGCAAATAATTCTTTTGAGCCGGCTGACAGTATTTGATCAGGTGTATGATCTATAATTTCCGGTAAAAGATTACCCTCCACAAAAGGGCCACCAATATAGGTTATTTTAGCCAGTTCCCCATTAGAACCATCGTCAATTTTGGGAAATTGTTTGCGAAATAAAGAATCTCTTTGGATTTCATCAACTGCTGAATAAAAACTATTATACAGATTATATCCTGAATTGAGTTTATTAAACAAGTATTGTGAAAAAGACGTGCGCCCATCATTATCATACAAAGCCACATGATTACCGGTTGATGTAATAATGATACGTTTTTGATCAAGATCAGGAGATAAATTCTCAATAAAAGTACCTGAATAACAGGCCTCAAGAATAATATATACCGGGCAGGCGGTATGTGTTTGAAGATCATCCAACCATAAATCCAAATCCTCAGCTTTTAAATACTCTAAATTATTGACTTTAAACATTTTAGGCCCACCATGATCAGCCATATATATTAATAAAGGCTTGTCTGAAGTGACTTCAGGATTAGAAGCATTCAGGTATAAACGTTCAATATAGTCTTGAATATCTGAAACAGCTGGTGTTTGGTCATCGATTAAAATATTCGGATCAATACGATCGATATCTGGCGAAATATAATAAATCATTTCTTGTGGATAGTTTCGGTTTAGTAAAATGCGATAAAATGTGTTTGTTAAATACTTAGTGGTCTTCCAAAGGTTATTGTTACGAATTCCCCCACCTGCAACAATCAATGCTTTTCCTGTTTTTACTCCAGGATAAAGTCGTAAAGGAGAACTGACAACGCCCTGATATTGTTCGTTACCGCCCCAGCAGCTGGAAATCTTCCAGATGCCTTCCTTATCTAACATAACAGAGTATTTAAATGATCCATCAGATTCTGTGAATATTCTATTTTCAATCCACTCCAGATTGCCATCAGGATTGACTATTTGTAAAACAATATAATTATGCGCTGTTTCTGGCATATAAAGTTTTCCAGTAATCTGAACGGGTTTATCAAGAGAAATTTCAGTATCAGGCGTTTGACAGGTAATTCTGCTTTTTCCTCTTAAAACAGACAATTCAATTGATGAACTCTGAACCGGGTTAAACTCATCATCACCCGACCATGAATAAATTGTATAGCGACCTGTTTTTTCTGGAATATAATTGTATTGGTAGTTATTATACTTATCTGTAGCTATCTTAATAGTCGTTGGCGTATTTTCAGATTCATGCTGAATATGAATAGACAATGGTATTTCAAAAGCTTTTGGACGAATACTTCCATATATTTCTACAGACTGATTTAAAAATAGTTGTTTTTTATTTAAATAAAGACTGATTGCGCTATCACTGTAGGGTGGGTTCTTGACATCAAGAAATAGTGATATTTTATCATCCCGATTTTTTCCTATTGCATTAACATGAAATGTGTATCGATTTTCAGAAATATTATTTGAAATATCAAGTTCCAGATTAACAAAATCTGGTGGAGTTATTACTTCCTTGTTAAAATGGGGTGTAATCCATTCATGTAAATCTGAAACGCTAAGGCGAACGTCATCTGAATATTGACCAATAGAATTCACTTTAAGATGGTATATAGCTGTTGATCCAGCAATTTGCATTGCGTATGAATGAACAGGAATTAATTGAATATCACTATCAATAAGTTCTGTTGTTGCTGAAACTGCCTCAGAAAAAAGGCTTTCTTTTCCCTCAGAATTGACAGCAGTTATTCTGTACCAGTATTGGTTACCACCTTTTATATCTGTGTCAATATATTCAGAATTTTTTAGACCATAAGGATCACATTTAATAAAAAAGCCATTTTCTGAGTCGCTTTTATATACATTATAAGTAAAATCATCTTCTACACGAATCCATTTGAGATCTATTTGATTTTCGCTTATATTAGAAACAGATAAACCCTGAGGGACTGGGATAGCCAATACAGCGGATACTGTTACAACTTTGCTTAAATTTCCAGCCAAATCTTGAGCCTGAACATGAAGGTTCCAAGTTCCAACACCATCACTTTTCGTTGCTGTTGTGGTATTTCCAAATTCACCTGTTGGCTCCCATGAACTGTTCTGATCAATAAAAAATCTAAAAGTACAATTTTCATTAGCGCCCCAGCTCCATGTTTTTCTTTCGGTTGGATGTGTATCGTCTGAAAGATCTGTAATTTCAGGTTTGGTATTATCCAGTATCGTGAAGACTGCTGTACTACTTATATTTCCTGCCAAATCTTTAGCCTGAACATGTAAATACCATGTCTCATCAGCATTACTTTTTGTTGCTGTTGTCGTATTAGCAAATTCACCTGTTGGTTGCCATGTACTGTTCTGATTAATAGAAAATCTGAAAGTGCAATTTTCATTAGAACTCCAGTTCCATGTTTTGCTTTGTGTTGGGTTTATGTCGTTTGAAAGACCTGTTATTTCCGGGTTCGTATTATCCAGTATAGCGGATACTGTTTTAACTTCGCTTACATTTCCAGCTAAATCCTTAGCCTGAACATGTATATACCATGTCCCATCAACATTGCTTTTAGATGCTGTTGTTGTTTTTCCAAATTCACCTGTTGGCACCCATGAACTGCTCTGATCAATGGAAAACCTAAAGATACAGTTTTCTTCATTAGCACTCCAGTTCCATGTTTTGCTTTGTGCTGGGTTGGTGTCGTTTGAAAGACCTGTTATTTCTGGATTCGTATTATCCAGTTTAGCGGATACTGTTCTAACTTCGCTTAAGTTTCCAGCTAAATCCTTAGCCTGAACATGTATATACCATGTACCATCAACGTTACTTTTAGTTGCTGTTGTGGTATTCCCAAATTCACCTGTTGGCTCCCATGAACTGCTCTGATCAATGGAAAATCTAAAGATACAGCTTTCTTCATTAGCACCCCAGTTCCATGTTTTGCTTTGTGCTGGGTTTGTGTCGTTTGAAAGACCTGTTATTTCCGGGTTCGTATTATCCAGTTTAGCGGATACTGTTAAAACTTCGCTTAAATTGCCAGCTAAATCCTTAGCCTGAACATGTATACACCATGCACCATCACCACTTAACCTGCTTGCTGTTGTCACATTTCCAAATTCACCTGCTGGTTCCCAGTTGCTGTTCTGATCAATAGAAAATCTGAAGGTACAGTTTTTTTCATCAGTATTCCAGTTCCATGTTTTACTTTTTGATGGTTTTGTATCGTTTAAAAGACCAGTTATTATTGGTTTCGTATTATCCAGTATAGTGAATACTGTGATATTACTCAAATTCCCTGCCAAATCTTTAGCCTGCACATGTAAATACCATGTGCCATCAGCATTCCTTATTGTTGCTGTTGTAATATTGCCGAATTCACCTGTTGGTTGCCATGACTCGTTCTGGTCAATGGAGAATCTGAATACACATTGTTCATCAGTACTCCATTTCCATGTTTTACTTTTTGTCGGATTTGGGTCGTTGGAAAGACCTTTTATTTCCATTGTTGTATTATCCAGTATAGCGGATACATTAACAGTATTAAGGTTTCCTGCCAAATCTTTAGCCTGAACATGTAAATACCATGTACCATCACCATTAGTTTTCGTTGCTGCTGTGGTACTTCCAAATTCACCTGTAGGTTCCCATGAGCTGTTCTGATCAATGGAAAATCTGAAAGTAGAATTTTCATTAGCGGCCCATCTCCATATTTTGCTTTGTTTTGGGTTAGTATCGTCAGAAAGACCTGTAATTATGGGTTTCGTATTATCCAGAAAAGCGAATACTTTTTCAGTACTCAAATTCCCTGCCAAATCTTGAGCCTGGACATGTAAATACCACATGTCATCACCATTACTTTTCGTTGCTGTTGTGATAGTTCCAAATTCACCGGTTGGCTGCCATGAGATATTCTGATCAATAAAAAATCTATATGTGCAAATTTCATTAGCACCCCAGTTCCATGTTTTGCTTTGTGTTGGGTTTTGATCGTCTGAAAGACCTGTTATTTCTGGAATCGTATTATCCAGTATAGCGGATACTGTAATATTACTCAAATTTCCTGCAAAATCCTTAGCCTGAAGATGTAAATACCATATCCCATCAGCATTGCATTTTGTTGCTGTTGTGGTATTCGCAAATTCACCTGTTGGATCCCATGAACTGCTCTGATTAATGGAAAATCTGTATGTGCAGTTTTCACAAGCATTCCATTTCCATGTTTTGCATTTTTGGGGATTAGGATCGTTTGGAATAATTGGAAATTCTGGGATAGTATTGTCCAGAAAAGACGATACAGTAAGAACGTCGCTTAAATTTCCAGCCAAATCTTTAGCCTGAAGATGTAAATACCATTTACCATCAGTATTATTTTTTGTTGCTGTTGTGGTATTTCCAAATTCACCTGATGGCACCCATGAACTGTTCTGATCAATAGAAAATCTGAAAGTACAACTTTCATTAGCGGCCCAGTTCCATGTTTTGCTTTGTGTTGGGTTAGTATCGTCTGAAAGACCTGTTATTTCTGGATTCGTATTATCCAGTATAGCAGATACAGTTATAACTTCGCTTAAATTGCCAGCTAAATCCTTAGCCTGAACATGTATACACCATGTACCATCACCACTTAACCTGCTTGCTGTTGTCACATTTCCAAATTCACCTGCTGGTTCCCAGTTGCTGTTCTGATCAATAGAAAATCTGAAGGTACAGTTTTTTTCATCAGTATTCCAGTTCCATGTTTTACTTTTTGATGGTTTTGTATCGTTTAATAGACCAGTTATTATTGGTTTCGTATTATCCAGTATAGTGAATACTGTGATATTACTCAAATTCCCTGCCAAATCTTTAGCCTGCACATGTAAATACCATGTACCATCAGCATTTCTTATTGTTGCTGTTGTAATATTGCCGAATTCACCTGTTGGTTGCCATGAGTCGTTCTGGTCAATGGAGAATCTGAATACACATTGTTCATCAGTACTCCATTTCCATGTTTTACTTTTTGTCGGATTTGGGTCGTTGGAAAGACCTTTTATTTCCATTGTTGTATTATCCAGTATCGCGGATACATTAACAGTATTAAGGTTTCCTGCCAAATCTTTAGCCTGAACATGTAAATACCATGTACCATTACCATTAATTTTCGTTGCTGTTGTGGCATTTCCAAATTCACCTGTAGGTTCCCATAAAAAACTCTGATCAATGGAAAACCTAAAAGTGCAATTTTCATTTGCGGCCCAGATCCATGTTTTGCTTTGTGTTGGGATAGTATCGTCAAAAAGACCTGTAATTTTGGGTTTTGTATTATCCAGAACAGCGTATACTGTTATCATACTCAAATTCCCTGCCAGATCTTTAGCCTGAACATGTAAATACCATGTACCATCACCATTACTTTTTGTTGCTGTTGTGATATTTTTAAATTCACCATTTGGCTGCCATGAGATATTCTGATCAATGAAAAATCTGAAAGTGCAATCTTCATTGGCACCCCAGTTCCATGTTTTGCTTTTTTGGTGAGTAATATCGTCTGAAAGACCTGTAATTTCTGGAATAGTATTATCCTGTAAAGAGTATACATTTACAATTTCACTTACATTTCCAGCCGAATCCATAGCTTGAACATGTATATACCATGTCCCATTAGCATCACTTTTCGTTGCTGTTGTGGTATTTTCAAATTCACCTGTTGGTTCCCATGAATTGCTCTGGTCAATGGAAAATCTGAAAGAGCAATTTTCATTAGCGGCCCAGCTCCATGTTTTGCTTTGTTTTGGGATAGTATCGTTTGAAAGACCAGAAATTATGGGTTTCTTATTATCCAGAACAACGAATACTGTTTCAGGACTTAAATTCCCTGCTAAATCTTGAGCCTGAACATGTAAATACCATATGCCATCAGCATTACTTTTCGTTGCTGTTGTGGTATTTCCAAATTCACCTGTTGGCTGCCATGAGTTATTCTGATCAATGGAAAATCTGTATGTGCAAATTTCGTTAGCACCCCAGTTCCATGTTTTGCTTTTTTGAGGATTTAAATCGTTTGAAAGACCTGTAATGTTCGGGACAGTATTATCCAGTAAAGCATAGACAGTTTCAACGTCGCTTATATTTCCAGCCAGGTCCTTAGCTTGAACATGTAAATACCATGTATCATCACCATAAATTTTCATTGCAGTTGTGGTATTTCCAAATTCACCTGTTGGGTCCCATAAATCGTTCTGATCAATGGAAAGTCTGAAAGTACAATCTTCATTCGCTCCCCAGTTCCATGTTTTGCTTTTTATTGGGATTGTATCGTTTAAAAGACCTGTTATTTCAGGGGGCGTATTGTCCAGTTTCGCAGAAACTGTTATTACTTCACTTAAATTTTCAGCCAAATCTTTAGCCTGAACATGTAAATACCATGTGTCATCACCATTACTTTTCGTTGCTGTTGTAATCGTTCCAAATTCACCTGTTTGCTCCCATGAAATATTCTGATCAATGGAAAATCTGAAAGTGCAATTTTCATTAGCACCCCAGCTCCATGTTATGCTTTGTGTTGGGTTTGGATCGTTTGAAAGACCTGTGATTTCTGGACTCGTATTATCCAGTATAGCATATGCTGTTATAACATCGCTTTTATTGCCAGCCAAATCCTCAGCCTGAACATGTAAATGCCATGTCCCATCAGCATTACTTTTCGTTGCTGTTGTGACACTTCTAAATTCACCTGCTGGCTCCCATGAAATACTCTGATCAATGGAAAATCTGAAGGTACACTTTTCATTCGTACTCCAGTTCCATGTTTTACTTTGTGATGGATTTGTATCGTCTATAAGACCTGTTATTATTGGTTTCGTATTATCCAATATTGCAGATACTACTGAATTGCTTTGATTTCCTGCCGAATCTTGTGCCTGAACATGTAAATACCATGTACCATCAACATTACTTTTTGTTGCTGTTGTGATATTTTCAAATTCACCTGTTGGTTGCCATGAGATATCCTGATCAATGAAAAATCTGTATGTACAGATTTCATTCGCACCCCAGTTCCATGTTTTACTTTTTGTTGGAATTGTGTCGCTTGAAATACCTGTTATTTTTGGGGGTGTATTATCCAGTAAAGAGAATACAGTAACAACTTCGCTTATATTTCCAGCCAAATCCTCAGCCTGAACGTGTATATACCATTTATCATCACCATTACTTTTCGTTGCCATTGTCGTATTAATAAATTCACCTGTTGGCTCCCATGAACTGCTCTGGTCGATGGAAAATCTAAAAGTACATATTTCGTCGTTACAGCCCCAACTCCATGTTTTACTTGTGGTTGGAATTGTGTCCTTTAAAAGACCTGTAATTTCAGGTTTTGTATTATCCAGTTCCGTGAATACTGCTGTATTACTTAGATTTCCAGCCAAATCTTTCGCCTGAACATGTAAATACCATGTCCCATCAGCATTACTTTTTGTTGCGGTTGTCGTGCTCACATACTCACCTGTTGGTTGCCATGAACTGTTCTGATTAATAACAAATCTATAAGTACAGTTTTCATTAGCACTCCAGCGCCATGTTTTACTTTTTCTTGGATTTATATCGTTTAAAAGACCTGTTATTTCTGGATTCGTATTGTCCAATATCGCAAATACTGTTATAACATCGCTTAAATTGCCTGCTAAATCTTTCGCCTGTACATGAAGGTACCATGTACCATCACCATTTATTTTGGTTGCTGTTGTCGTATTTCCAAATTCACCAGTCGGCTCCCATGAAAGGTTCTGATCAATGGAAAATCTGAAAGTGCAATTTTCATTGGCGTCCCAGCTCCATGTTTTAAATTTTGTTGGATTTGTATCGTCTATAGGACCTGTTATCTCTGGGTTTGTATTATCCAATATCGCAGACACAGTTACAACTTCGCTTACATTTCCAGCTAAATCCTCCGCCTGGGCATGTAAATACCATGTTTCATCACCAGCATTTTTTGTTGCTGTTGAAATACTTTTAAATTCACCTGTTGGCTGCCATTCAATGTTCTGATCAATGGCAAATCTAAATTTACAATTTTCATTTGCACTCAAGTTCCATGTTTTCGTTTTTCTTGGATTTGTGTCATCTATAAGTCCTGTAATTTCCGGGCTCGCATTATCCAGTATTGCAGATACTGTCATATCACTTGTATTACCTGCTAAATCTTTCGCTTGAACATGTAAGTACCACGTATCATCAACATCACTTATCACCGCTGTTGTCATACTGCCAAATTCACCTGTTGGCTGCCATGAGACGTTCTGGTCAATGGAAAATCTGAATGTACAACTTTCATTTGCTCCCCAATTCCATGTTTTGCTTTTTGTTGGATATGTATCGTTTGAAAGCCCTGTGATTTCAGGATTTTCAGTATCCGAAGGTGGGATGGTTATTCTGGCAAAAGGAGAATCATTCAAAAATACTGTATTGGGTGCATTCATGCTTAATACAAAGTATTTATTTGTATAACTTTCAGGATTATTAAGAATGGTGAGTGTAATTACTTTTTGACTTTCAGCAGCTAAAAATGTCAAACTACCTGATGTGTATACATAATCAATACCTGCAGTGGCAGTGCCTCTAACAGTGGTATACGAAACAGTAACATCTTTTTTCGCATTATTGATAATGGTAACTGTCAGATTGGTACTATGCACGGCAGTATGAATGGCAGTATAGCTTTTAGCAGCAAATTCGATGTCTGAAGGTATCTGCTTAGGTATAATTGAAGCATCAGCATATCCAAGCTGGCCAGATCCATTACATCCCCATGACCAGACAGTGCCATTATCATTAATTGCGAGGTTGCTGCAGTATCCCGCATCAATGGTTGAAAATTGTTCAAGTCCTGGTACATGTATGGGGCTGTCTTGATCGGTTGTAGTACCATCACCCAGTTGGCCATTATTATTAGGGCCCCATGCCAACATGGTTCCATCATTTTTTTGGGCAATAATGTGTGAATATTTTGTGGTCAGATAACTGATATTTTCCACTTCGCTCAACCGTGTTGTAACGCTAGGATAATTATAACCACCAGCTCCCCAAACATTGCCATCATCTGTTAAAAAAAGGCAAAAATTTGTTCCAGCATCTATCAATGTTATATTTGATAGTCCTGGTATCTGTATGGGACTTCTTCGATCCCTGCTTTTTCCATCGCCTAACTGTCCTGAACCACCATTGCCCCAACCGAAAACAATGCCATCATTTCTCAAGGCAAGGCTATGACAGTTTTCAGCGACAATGTCTGTGATATTGGATACTCCCGGTACCTGCACAGGTGTGGTACTCTTTGTTGTGGTTCCAATGCCCAATTGACCATATAAATTAAATCCCCAGGCCCAAACAGTACCATCATCTTTTAATGCCAAGGCGTGGGCACCTCCGGCAGCAATCTTAATGACATTCGACACATCCGATTGCACGAACCTGGTTCTTTGGGTAGTGGTTCCATCACCGACATCACCTGATGAATTCCCCCCACTTGCCCAGACAGTGCCATCATTTTTGAGTGCATAGCTTACCCCCCCACCAGCAGCCACCATAATGATATTTGACAGTTCAGACATTTGTATAGGTTTATTTCTATTTGTTTTGGTTCCATCACCCAATTGACCATAGGTATTAGAACCGAATGCCCAGACAGTACCATCTTCTTTTAGAATCATGCTATGGTATGGCCCATTGGAAACTTGAATGGTTTTTATTTTTGGGCTGTCAGTATCAAAGGGTGGAATGGTTATGCTTGTAGACGAAGTATCATTCAAAAATACTGTATCAGGTGTATTCAAGCTTAATGTAAAGTCTTTATTTGTATCGCTTTCAGGGTTATTGAGAATGGTGATTGTAATTATTTTTTGTTCTTCAGCAGCTGAAAATGTTAAACTTCCGGATGTATAAACATAATCAATGCCGGCAATGGCAGTACCATCAAGTGTGGTATATGTAACAGCAACATCTTTTTGAACAGTGTTGATAATTGTAACTGTCAAATTGCTAAACTGAGTAGCAGTATAGCTTTTCGCAGCAAACTGGATATCTGAGGGAATTAACTTCGGTAAAATTGAAGAATCCGCATATCCAAGCTGACCATGTTCATTACATCCCCATGACCAGACAGTGCCATCATCTTTTAATGCAAGGTTGCTGCAGTATCCTGCATCAATCGTTGAAAATTGTTCGAGTTCCGGTACATGTATCGGGCTGTCTTGATCATTCGTTGTGCCATCACCCAGTTGCCCTGAGTGATTGGGGCCCCATGACCACATCGTGCCATCTTTTTTTTGAACAATAATATGTTCATATTTAGTAGTCAGGTAACTGATATTGGTCAGTTCGCTCAACTGTATGATATAGTCTGGATAATTATTGCCACCAGCGCCCCAAACAGTGCCATCATTTTTTAAAAAAAGGCTAAAATTTGTTCCCGCTTCAATCAATGTGATATCGGAAATAGTTGGTATCTGTATAGGACTTCTTTGATCTCTGCTCGTTCCATCACCCAATTGCCCGGGGCCATTCAACCCCCAGCCGATAACAATGCCGTCATCTCTTAAAGCAAGGCTATGGCAATTTTCAGCGACAATATCAGTGATATTGGATACACCAGGCACCTGCACAGGGTTAATACTTTTTGTTGTGGTTCCAATACCCAATTGACCAAATTTATTATATCCCCATGCCCAAACAGTACCATCCTCTTTTAATGCCAGGCCATGCGCACCACCAGCAGCAATTTTAATGATATTCGACAGCTTCGATTGCACTGACCTGGTTTTTTGGGTGATTGTACCATCACCTAACTCTCCAGATGTATTCCCCCCACATGCCCAGACTGTGCCATCTTCCTTGAGTGCAAAACTTTGACCACCACCAGCCGCCACCATGACGATATTAGACAGATTAGAAATCTGTTCAGGTCTGTTTCGATTTGTGGTGCTTCCATCACCCAACTGACCATAAGCATTATAACCGAATGCCCAGACAGTACCATCTTCTTTTAGGATCAGACTATGGTGTGCACCATTGGAAACTTGAATGGTTTTATTTTTAATGGAACTGGAGTGTACCAGTGTAACTAAAAGAATTGATAATAATAATGTTATTAAATAAATTATTTTCTTCATTTACCTTCTCCTTGCTATCTAAACTTAAATATATTATTTATTATTTTGTTATAATCTGTTTATGTATTTGACCAAACGTTTCAAATACAATTTTATAATAATTTTCAACAGGTTCGCACATTCAATAGCGGATTGGTAGCAATTATATGCATTTTCTCCATATCTTTATAGAATAATTTGGTTTGATTTGATGTATTCGTATTAAGTTGTTAATATAGGTTTACATATGCGTTATTTTTAGGTATGATGTCAAGAATATTATCGTTGCATTTTTAATTATTGTTGTTTTATATTGATGAACATTACAAGACAACTGTGTGTAAACTTCCAGCCGTCAATAAGGTATTCATATATTGCAGATGATTACTGAAATCAAATAATCAATAATGAGTAAACTTTTAATAAAATGTTTGCGATTGACATATCATTCTGAATGGTTGTATCCAATTTACAAAACCTATGGATGTACCCATCCGGATTTAACTGGATGGAAATATAACAAACCAAAGGATTCATTATGGACAAAATAGAATCAATAGAAATTGATCAAAAAGATCCACAGGAAGAATCTTCTTCTGAAGAAAATACCCCCTCAACAAAAAGTAGCATGTCCTGGTCGATGTTTGGTGTGACTTTTACGATTGTTTTTGAAGAAGCAGTTAAATTTTTTAAAAGGCTATACAATTGGGTTATTCATCATCCAATCATCAGTATTGTTCTCGTGTCTTTCGTATTATCTGGGGGGATAGTATCGTGTATTCATCATCAACAAATCCAAAAATTTCAAACTGCCTACCATTTTCTTTGGGCAGGACAGCCGGCTGATGCAAAAAAACTGTTTTATGGCATCGCTCCTTTTAAATATAGCATTTACAACTCTGATGCAATTCGAGCTGGTCTCGTAAAAGCTTGCTTATATAGCCAACCCCTTGATACCTGTAAGCAAACAATGGATAACACAGCAACACCCTGGCAAAAAATCATAACTGCCCATACCTTATATTATTCAGGTCAATTGGATGATGCTCGCAAGCATTACCAAGAGATTATTGATCAAAAATGCTTTGATAATCAGTTTGTGATAATCGATGCTTATCTGGGTAAAGCGCGATGTTTGTATCAACTGGCTAAAAATCAATCGGAACTGGATACGATCAAAGAGACAATAGATCGGATATTAGATATTGATCTCAACTGTGGTATAGCGCATATTTTAGATGGGCTTGTTCATATGGATAATTTTGAATTCCAAGATGCACACGATAAATTTCAAGATGCTGATATGTATGTTTATCGTAGAAATGACCCTCTTGAAAAACAACCATTGGCATGGATCAATACATATTTGAAAAAAGAAATGAAAAAAATCATTGATTTTGTGGGTTCCAAAAAGGAAATTCAATACAAAAAAATGGTTAATGATCAAGAATTCTCCCCAAAATGGTTAATGATTCCACTAAAACCCCTTGCCAATTACTCACCCTGGATCAATGAAGAATATGTCGTCACTAAATGCATTCAAAATCACCTGCAATCTATTCAAGATCAACTATCATATGACCCTTTATTACTTAGGTATACTTATCTTAAACTGAAAAAAAAGCCAGATCGTTTTTTTACCATAGAAGATATTGAGGGAATGATAAAATACTTGAATCTCGAATATTTAATTACTGGCACGTTTCAATATACAGACAGGCATGATATTAAAATCAATTTCAACGTTTATGGAAAGGATTTATCAATCACCCCAATCATGGTTTCTGATTCGAATCGTCAATCCATTGTGGAAAAAAGTGCAAAGGCGCTTGATCACATAATAAATAAAAATAAATAAAAATAAATAAATAAGGAGAAAATTATGAAAACAAACACTTTTATGGCGCAATTATTATTGTGCATGCTATGTTGTTGGTTATCAACTGGATGGGCAGGACCTTTGGAAAGAATGGAAATACCATCATCACCGAACCCGGTGGGTTCCGGTGCCCGAGCGATGGGGATGGGAGGAGCTTATATCGGCCTTGCCAATGATGCGACTGCTGGATCATGGAATCCTGCGGGACTTGGCCAACTGAAACGATCTGAAGTCTCTATGGTCGGTCATTATATTTGTCGCAGTGAAGACAATGACATAAATGCGGCATTGGGTGAAGCCAACTCAGAATCCATTAATGAATTCAATTTGAATTATTTGAGTGCTTCATTCCTGTTCCCAAAAGAAAACAACAATGTGGTCTTATCGTTAAATTATCAGCAGCTCTATGATTTTAATCGAGAATGGCACATGCCTGTTAATTTGCAAAATGGCACGAGCTCAGGAAAAACTATGTATGACATGGTTCAGGAAGGCGAACTATATGCAATGGGTTTGGCTGTAGGTGCGCAAATAAATGATAAATTGTTTGCAGGCTTTACAATCAATGACTGGGGGAATTTGTTCTATAATCGATGGAAACAATCCCATGTTCAAAAAGGCAAGTTTACCATTGGACCCAATGAGGGCATTTCGCATGCACAAAAGCAAGAAACATACAAGATTGATGGGATCAATTTCAATTTAGGAGTAATTGGAAAAATTACCAATAATATTCAAGTGGGTGCTGTGATTAAAACACCTTTTAAGGCCAATTTAGATTTGGAACGAACACTGGTTATCTCAGATACCTTTCCAAATTTTCCCACTGCCAATCAATACCGATCAGAACAAAATGAACTGGAATTTCATCTTCGCATGCCTTTGTCTTATGGATTAGGTGTTGCTTATATTGACCGAAGAAATGGATGGTCTTTTTCAGCAGATATCTATCGGACGCACTGGGATCAATTTGAAATGGAGTTAAATGATGG
>Ga0272440_1001696_pt1 | contig 17783 bp, 18 predicted proteins | sample SSMMMBAug17_FD_192440 | JGI IMG/M metagenome (GOLD analysis project Ga0272440, IMG submission 192440) | Marine sediment archaeal communities from Little Sippewissett salt marsh, Falmouth, MA, United States - SSM-MMB-Aug17 | ecosystem: Environmental > Aquatic > Marine > Wetlands > Sediment ...
ATACTTTGACCAGTAGTCTTCTTCAGAAACAATCATGCCATCATAATGACTTTTTTCGGTTTCAGAAATTTCAGTCTGAGTATTTATGGGTAACCAGATACGATCGGCATATTTTTTTTGATCAAAACAATTGTCTTGATTTAAAAGTCCGATAGGATTCAAAAAAAATGGTCCCCCCTTATTATTATCTGGGATTGGAGTAGAAAATACTGTATTCATGAAATCTCCTTATACATTCCCTGTATTTCTAAGATAATCATTATTTATCAAGCTTTTCTTTCTTTCGCCGAAAACCATACACCACTCCCATATTGAATGTTTCTGTCCCTTTTGGAAATTTCATAGCCATCAAAAAATCATTAACTGATTGTGTCACATTGCCCGCTTTGGCATGTATTAGACCTCGATTATAATAAGGTTTAGCAATTTTGGGATTTATTGAGATTGATTTTTCGTAATTCCGAATCGCCTGATCCATATCGCCCATATTGAAATATGCAACCCCCCTGTTATTGTAAGCTTTGTCATTATTGGGTGATAACTTAATTGTTTTTGAAAAATATTTAATCGCAGATTCAGGATCACCCTGGTAATAAAAAGCTAATGCAATGTTAAAATGAAGCACTGCACTTTTAGGATCTGAATTCAATGCTTTCATATAATCAGAGATACCTTCTTTCAGGTGGCCTTTTTGACACAATAGCAATCCCCTGTTAAAAAGGGCTTTATTGTTTTGAGAATTAATTGTTATCGCAGTTGAAAAATCTTTGAAAGCAGCTTCAATTTCATCCGCATTAAAAAAAACTGTACCTCGATTATTGTAAGCCTTGTCATCTTTTGGATTTTTCTCGATTACCTTTGAAAAAGAGATCGCAGCATCTTTATTCTCATTATGACAATAATAAAGTAAACCACGATTATAGATTACATAAATCTCGTCACCTTCCAGTTTAACATTTTTAGATAACCTGATAATATCTTTCTTGTTTTCTCCTTGATATTGATACATCAGGCCAATATGTTGACGCGAGGGATCCTCGGTGAGGCTCATTTGCGTGAAATTTTGAAAGGCGTGTTTCACATTTGCGCTCTTTGAATTGAGTTTCATCGCCTCACAAAAATCTTTAAAAGCATCGTCAATATGATTTCGCTTTTTATTTACATAACCTCTATTGTAAAATGCTTTTTCATCTTTGTTCTGGCAAGAAATTGCTTTTGAAAAGTCCGCATGAGCAAGTTGTATCTGGCCTGATTTGGCTAAAATAATGCCCCGATTATTGTATGCTTTGTAATACCGGTCATTAATGCTTATGGCAGATGTATAATCACTGTAAGCTTCTTTTGTTTTTCCAATGTTAGAATATGCAACACCGCGATTGAAAAACGCCTGTTCATTTTTTTTATTACAGGCAATAGCACGGCTATAGTGTCGAATAGCTGTGATATTGTCACCTTTCTCCAGATATGCCACCCCAAGATTATAATGGGCTTTATCGTAGTTGGGATTGAGTTGAATGGCTTTTGCAAAATATGTAAGCGTGTTTTTATTATCCCCTTTTAGATAGTATGCAACGCCCAGGTTATAATAGGCTTTGTCAAATTCTGGATTCATTTTCAGTGCTTTTTGATAATCCTCAATCGCCCAATCATAGTTTCCTTGTTCAAAATATACCAATCCGCGATTATTATATGCCTTTTCAAAATCAGGGTATAAACGAATTGCACGAGAATAATCATCTATTGCCAATGCATAATCTTTTTTACCATAATAGGCAAGGCCACGATTATAATAGAGATTTGCATCATTCGATCGAAAATCAAGCACTTTTGTCAAAATTTTGATAGCGGTATCATGTTTTCCTTCATTAAGACTATTGACCGCTATTGATATTAATTGATTAATTTTTTTTTTGATATTTGGTTGCATGGTGTGTACCTTAATTTTTTGACAACGATATTGATATAACAATTATCGTACTTATTAATTATGAGTTAATTTGTTTTTAAGTTTTGTTTTGTATCTATTTATTAATCAGTTACATTGATAACATATTCAGTATTTACAGGCAATAGTAATAAATAAATATAAAGAAAAAAATTTTTTTCTTGATCATTAATTGAATAGTTTTTATATATTCATAAAGATTATGGAATTTGTCATCTTGTGGAAAGATGAGTCAGATTTTAATATTAAGGAGATAAATATGAAACGCCTTTTATTTGTTGATGATGATCTTACAGCGCATGCCTTGCTAAAAGGGATGCTTACCGACTGGGAAATAACATCGGCCCATTCAGGCACAGAGGCTTTAGAAATTTTGTCTCAAGAATATGGATTTATCGTTATCACTGATATTCATATGCCCAAAATGGATGGAATCAAACTGCTTAAGACCATAAGAAAAGAATATCCCATGGTTCAAGTCATTGTGCTTTCTGCCACAGACCAGTCTAATAATCTTTTGGAAGCGTATATGGCCGGTGCAAATGATTTTATTTCCAAACCCTTTAATCGTGAAGAAATTATTGAAGCGTTAGTAAATACAGAAAGAAAAATTGATCGATGGAAAAATGCCATGAGTGACATTTATGATAAGAAAGAAAAAAATTGGTAAACTTACATGCTAAAGATTACTTTGAACGAACCTGTAATGATAATGATCCAGCCCAATAGATCATGACCGGGAAAAACTGCATGTAGTAAGGCAATTCCAAAAAACATAAGAAGAAAACCAATTACCAGATGTTTCATATAATCGCGCACATTTTTTTCTACCCAATCCATTTGATCTTTCGATACTTTCATAGACATTGATCCATCGTTAAAATGATAAAAAATATCGCGTATGCGTTTCAAAATCAATGGAAAATTCTGGACCTCTTTGAACAAAGATTGCAATAATTGTTCTTCAAAAAAAAGGGCCTGCGGCATATAAATTTTTAATAATGGAAAAATATTTTTTACACTATTGAAATTTTGAATTTGTGATGTTCCCAAGCCCTCAATCATGACCCCTGCTCTGATTACATAAACAATGTCTTGTGGCAATTTAAAAGGAAATGCCTGCATGGATCCCAGAAGCTCAAACGCCAGATCCTGCATTGTCGAAGCGCTTAGATGCTCATTGCCAAATATATCAAAAACACGCTTGGCATATTCCTGAATTTGCGCCTGTGGCGCTTCATAGGCTATAATACCCAATTTTTTTGATGCTGCAATGAATCGTTCAAATTCATATTCATAGGCTGCCTTGACCATTTCAATAATTGCGACACGTGTTTCATTGGAAATACGCTTGACCATTCCAAAATCTAACATGACCAGTTTGCCATTGGAATTTATTAAAATATTTCCAGGATGCGGGTCGGCATGAAATACACCTTTTACTAATATTTGGACGATATAGAACCGCACCAGTTGTTCCATGATCGTGTTAAAGTCGAATCTGTTTTTGTCTAATGTTGATTTAGGACTTTGAATCATCTCACTTAAACGAATGCCCGATTCATAACTCATTACCAGAGCAATTTCACTGCTGAATTGTGCATATGTTTTCGGAAATACAATACCTTCTTTTGCATATATTGCAGAAAATTCACTCAGATTTTCAAGTTCATTGCGCAGGTCTATTTCAAGCAGGATCATATCAGAAAATTCCATAATCAGTGTTTCTATTGAATTATTTGTATAACTTGAAAACATAGGTCGAAACAATTTGTTGAGCGTCCTGAGTATTTTGATATCCGCCTTGACCTTTTTTTTGATTCCATAGCGTCTGAATTTAACTGCGACGCAGGTCTGATCTTTAAGATAAGCCCTATGGACCTGACCTATAGAGGCACTGGCAATGGGGGTTTGTTCAAAATGAGAAAAGGGGCTCTTATGGCCAAATGCTTTATTAAAGACTTTTTTAAAAGATTCGCGCGGCATAGGATCAACTTCGTCATGCAGTAGTTTGAGTTTTTGAAGATATTCTTGAGGAAAAAAATCTGCGCGTGTTGCCAGTATCTGGGCAAATTTGATAAAACATACGCCCAATTGATCAATTGTTTCTTTGAATCTTTCAGGAGATAATGGTTTAAACCCCAACAAACGTTTTCGTTTCATGATGATCAAAAATACAGTCATCACAAAAGTAAAGATTGCATATACGCGCCGGGGATTATAAGGAGAAATGAGTTTCATATATTGACTTTTTCGACTGGATTTGAAATTAATTCAACATATCTTTATGCTGGCGACGATACATTTCTTCAGGATTTTGAGCAAATTCGCAACTGGTGATAATATTATAGGCATTGAGAATCTTTTGAAGCAATTCGTAGTTCAGGCTGATTGATTCTTTTACAGACTCATAACCTCGTTTTGCAGCTTTACGACGTTCCCAAAATGCAAGGGGATTCATATCAAAAAATTTATGGTCATAGTCTGTCGGTTCAATTAATATGATATCTCCCTTAAAACTGGGATCTTTGCGATAATAATCCATCCCATGCATCAATCGGGTGTGAAGCATTGTTCTAAAAACTTGATTAATCAGTGCATAAAGGCCATCATCAGCAATATTTAACCGATGCTTCCGATTTTCACGCTTAGAATAGAGTTCAAAATTTATTGGACGAAATGGATTGTAACAAATGACAAGATCTGCTCCCTTATTAATTGCAACATCCATGCTGGCTGTTTTTATCACCCCGCCATCAATATAATCCGAACCTTCTATCCTTACTGGTTTATAAAAAAGAGGGACAGCAATTGAGGCTTGCATGCTTTTGGAAATCGTAACATTATTCATTTCATCATGTCCAAAGATAACACGTTCAGCAGTATCCAATTTTGTGGAAGCAATATACAGACTTTTGCCGCGTTTCTCATACAGTTCGATAAAATTATTACACAATTGATTTCGTTCGAGGTTTGTTCGTATAGATTTTTCAAAATTGTCTGTATTGAATATACCATTGGGAATGTATCCCCAGGGAATGGATGCATTGTGCTGCTTGTCGAGATCAACTTCTGTTGCCAGTGTAAAAATAGATTCAAAATTTTCATATATTGGATTCGCAAGTGCGATCAGTAAGCGACGTCGAAATTCTTTTCTGAAAACATTATTGGACTTTAAAAAATGAAATAATGCGCGAGGAAATCTTGTAACTAGATCACCAAACATCATTAAAGGTTTTGAGATAAATTCTTTATAATTCAAATAATAAAACTCTGAAGCCATTATTGGATCTAACATCCCCTTGCGCCCGCCCATGCTTTTGGATATTTCTGATGTTGGAACGCCATTGGCCAGTAAAATAGAAAGAATAGAACCTGCACTGACACCTACATAAATATCGAAATCACGCATACTCTTATTAATCATAAAATTTGACAGGGCATTCAGTCCGCCTAATTTAAAAGCACCACCAGACACAGCGCCGCCTGATAGCACCAAAGCAGTTTTCGGATTTGGTTTTGGATTGCTCAAATCACTCTTTTGTACAAAGGTGATTCCCATTAACGCCTCCACAATTTTTTACCATTAATATAAGCTTATATTTTAGGACAGGTCAGATTTGTTCCTTTGATATGCGATTTATTATTCAATTTGAAGTTTGATAAAACGTGTACAAAAAAATTATACATATTACTGTTTTTGTTTTTTCGCAAGTAAATTTTTTTCAGAACTGATAAATTACATAGGAATGCTTGGAAAATAACATACTCATTTTTCATGATCGTCCAAAAAAATAAGGTCGTGTATAGACGTAGCATGCTACGTCTATACAGTACAATTACCTCAAAACGAACAATATCAATAATGGTGAAGTTATTTTCAGAGCATTCCTTACATACTTTTGGGTATAATTTTATATTCAATCAACAATCGGAGTCAAACCTATTTCCGAGAACGAATGTAGGGGCAAACCTTGTGTTTGCCCTCGCACAAAAACCGAAATCAAACCTATGACCGAAATCCGAAATCAATTGTATTGGTTTCGGACATAGGTTTATTTGTTCGAGGGCAAACACAAGGTTTGCCCTTAAATTATTTTAAAAATGGTACTGTTTGGATCGACGCCTTAAGTTGGTTGAATCGGGGTATTGTTATTCGGAGGCCTCATTATTCTGAGTTTTTTTTAGGTTTTCAACAATTTCAGACAGATCTTCAACGCGTTTGGTAAGTTTTGAGATTTCTTCTCCAGTAGGGACTCCGAAACGATTAAGAGCATTGGCGATACGTTCTTCAAAACGTTCTTCAAGTTTATCCCAAACGCTCTCTGCAATTGATTTTGTTCCCTCAAATTTGCCGCCAATTTTTTCCCAAACATTTTCAGCTTTGGCGCGTGTATCGCGAACATGGTCTTTTACACGTTCTGTGACATTATCCTTTAACGTTTCTTTGAGTATATCTTTAACTTTTTTTATTTGGTCCATACTCATATTTTCAAAATCCTGACCCTTTTTTACCAGGTTTTTAAAAAAGTTAGACCCTTCACCATCGGTCATACTCAAAGCACCCAGACCAGCAAGCCAAATTTTGCTTGCGGATTCTTTGATTTCATCAATTATTTTCTCTGCTTTATCAGGCATTTGACACCTCTTTTATTTTCTTAGCCTGTCTCATGAAGACAGGAATAATTATTCAAATGGTAAACATGCCTCAGTCACCCAGTCAATTTCAGCGCAAAGGCTGCCTCTTTCAGGAAAAAACAAACTATCAAAAGTGTCTATCAATCCATCCAGAGCGTCTGGTGCGACGTTGGCAATATTCGTTAAAACATCATTTAATAAAACGACAGGTGGATACTGTATTTGTTCTAAATATTTTTTTACCTTTATCAGATTCTTTGCAAAATAAATACCTTCTCTACCAATAACAAATACGATGCCTAAACCTGTCAACCAGATAAATCGTCCAATCTGAAGATTTGAAGAACCATATGTCATTTTTATATCCCTTGTTATGGAATTGATTTCTTTCTATTACCAAAATCATGGCTATCAGAATCAATGGCCTGTAAGGAAAATTCCAATTCTTCAACACGTTTTTTTAAAGCAGCCATTTCTTCACGCATGCGCCTTACAGGCCCAATTTGATCCAAAGAAGACTGAACAAAATTGTCAACTTTTTTGTGTACATATTTATCCACCTTATCCACTTTTTGCTGGATATGTTCCACACCATCGCTGACAGTTTTATTTCCAGCACGAATCAGATCATGCAAAAGATCAGTGGATAAAAATGATTTTCCATGACGGCCCTCCTCTGAAATTATATGCGTCAAAACCTGACCTGTTAAATCTTCAGATGTTTTCTTGTCTATCACCTGGATATTCTGCCCTTCACGAATCCATGATGCAATTTTTTCCAAAGAAACATAGGTACTTTCTTTTGTATCATATAGTTTTCGACTGCCATATCGTTTTATGAGTCTGGCCATGCTTTCCATTATTTATCTCCCTTGATAAGTCGGGTTGATTGTGCAATTAAGATGCTGTTGCAAATTTTGGAATGTACATGGTGTTAAACAGATTGCCCAATGATGCCTTTATATTGGTCATAACGTTACGATATTGGTTTTCTAAATCAGCAACAGACTTTTTTAAATTCCATTGCGAAATTTTCTCTACAATCTGCCGACTTTCCTGACTGACTGTTGCTATTGCTCCCAATGATGCCAGCCATGCTGATCGGGATATAGTTACTACGTTTCCTTGTAATTTTGTTATTGAAATCATAAAATCCTCCATTATTTTGTCACCTGGTTATTGACATATTTGTTATATTTTCGCACGTCCTTTAAATGAGAATCCATTGACGTGCAATTGAATGCTTATATGCACAAAGCCCCCATATCACATTGTCTGTTGTATCCAGAAACAGCAGGGCGAGAAAACAATAACATCATGGTAAACTGCATGGTGTTATTTATTTCTGTACATAAGGATATTGTCTCTTGTTCAATTTGTTTTTGATACGCCCGAATTCGATCTTTTTGTTGATTCACATAAGTGATTACCGAATTCAGTGAAATCAAAATAGATTGATTCTTGTAGCTGTTCACAGTCGTCAATTTTTGGTGGTAAACCTGTTTTAACGCCATGAGCTCAGCTATGCGTTTATTCAGAATATTTTTTATTTTCATGTTTTTTCTCCTTCGTGTTAGCGGTGCATATCGTGCACCATTTTTTTTCAGGATCCACCATGATGCCGTGATAAATCTAAAATAACGCACTGCGGCAAAAATGTCAAGCTTTTTTCTGCAATGCGGCATTTTTTTTATGGCTAAATAAATTTTTCGATGTATTTTGAGTATGTTAGAATTTATAATCCATTTCAAAAGGTTGGACTTGATCGAGTGCTGTTTGAACCTTTCTTTTGAAGCTTACACTGGAAGAATACCTGATGGCCTGATGGTAATGGTGGACAGCTTTTGGAAAATGTTGTTGTCTGGCATATATTAGGGCCAATTCAAAATGCGCTTCAGCAAACCTTGGCGCAATGCGAATAGATTCTTTAAGAGAGGCAATAGCACTAACATAATTTTTTTTTGCAGTATACGCCTGTCCCAATCCGCGATGCGCAATGGCAAAGTCATAAAACATTTCAATGGAGCGTTTATAGTAAGAGATTGCTTTGTCATAATCCTTCATCGCCAGGTAAGTACGTCCCAGGTTTGCCAATGGGATATGGGGAGTGGCATATATCAAATCATTAAGCGTATCTTTAAAACATTGGATTGCTTTAAGATATTTTTTATTTTCTAAATATGAAATACCCAGATTATTAATGGCATTCGGATATTTTGGTTTGATATGAATTGCCTTTTTAAAATGATCAATGGCCAGGTCCGGTCTTTTTTTTCCCAAATATGCCAATCCCATATCATTTTGAATATATGGATCACGAGGCGCCAATCCCTGGGCTTCAAACAACGTGCGTAATGCTAAGTTGAAATCACCCTGACGCAAATAGGCTTCTCCAAGATTTTTTAGAGAATCCGCCTGTTTCTTTTTTACCTGATCAACAGATTGGCAACCCCAAAAAAATATAAATATAATTGATAAGGTAAGAATTAAATAGACCGCTTTTTTAATTGAAGGCATGATGCTATTTCCGATGATGTTTTATTTACAAATAGTTGAAAACTATCTGGATCCAAAGGAGCCCCCGGTGCAGGAAGCTTAATGTCTTTGGGTTTAATTAATTCTGGAAAATTTTGGAGTTCATTTTTGGGAATAATTTCAAATTCCGGTTCAAACGTATTCTGAAAGTATTGATTCTGAAATCCAGAAAATTTGAGCGCATGCGCGGTTGAATCCAACACCACATGATATTGATCATCAATGATTTTTTGTTTTACTGCAGTAATCATTCCAGCAAGACATTCTCCGCCATGTGTACAGGCAATATGCCCATATTTATTGGCAATTATCTGACAATCCATTATTTGTTGTTCTGTCACTTGAACAACAAAAACATTTTCTTTGCCAGAGATTTCATTGTAACGATTAACCCGATTAATTACGCGGGGCATGGAAACTGGATTTCCAATCATCGCAGCCTGTGCAACACTGGGTTTTACAGTAACAGGCTTGAAATTGCGTTTATTCGCATCTTTTTCCTGATAATATCGAAAGACTGGATCTGCATGACTTGATTGAACACCAATAATTCGTGGTAAATCTTTGATAATGCCCGCCTGATAAAATTTAATCAATCCATTCATTACCGCAGTAATATTACCAGCATTGCCAATGGGTACAACCAGTGCAACAGAAGAGAGCTGATAATCAAAATCTTGTGCAATTTCATAGGAATATGACTCCTGCCCTAATATTCTCCAGGCATTTTTTGAATTCAATAAGGCGACATGATAATGATCAGATAGCGCCTCAACCACTTTCATGCAGTCATCAAACACACCTGGAATCTCAAAAACTTTTGCCCCGCTTCCCAATGGTTGAGATAACTGTTGCGGAGTGACTTTTTTATGCGGCAAAAGAACAGCTGTTTTAATATGCGGTGAAAGATAGGCACCATACAAAGCTGCGGCGGCTGATGTATCCCCTGTTGATGCACAAATAGCAAGAACTTCAGACAAAGTCCCCGAACGAATTAAATGATTGATATAACTTAATGCACAGGCCATCCCTCGATCTTTAAATGATGCACTGGGATTTTGGCCATCATTCTTATAATAAAAACGAATGCCAATCTGTTTTTGGAGCATTTCATTGGCTTCAATCATGGGCGTATGTCCCTCACCAAGGTAAATCAGAGAAGTTATGGGTAAAACAGATCCAAGAAATTCATGGTAACGAAAAATTCCTTTCAATCCTTGAATGTTTAATAGCTTTCTATAATTAAATATTTTATGCCACTGTTTGGCTGTCAATTGTTTCAATCGATCTGATTGTTGGTCTTTGATCATCAATACATGCCCACATGATGGGCAGGTATATAAAAGCTGATCAATATCCCATACGTTGCAGCAATTTAGGCAATGATATTCATAATTGCCACTTACTTTTGGGATGATATGCTCTTGGATATCTTCAGGAAATTCAGATGTATTCATAATGATAATCCTTAAGAAAAAAAATTTCGTAAAAAAAGTGATCATGCACTTTCGAAAAATGCATAGGAAAGCCTGGAAAATAAAGTGCTCACTTTTCTTGATCGTACAAAAAATATGGTCGTGTAGAGACTTCGCACATGCTATGGAAAACTCGAAAAATAAGTTCCCCATTTACTTATGTGCCAGCCCGATGTAGGGGCGAACCTTATGTTCGCCCTCGAACTAATAACGCTTTCGTTCCTATGTACGATGAGCGAACATAAGGTTCGCCCCTACACGTTCTTGGCACATAAGTAAATGAGGAATTTATTTTTCGAGCATTCCTATGTCTCTACAGTACATTTATCTTAAAACGAACCATATCAATAATGGAGATGTTATTGTCAGTATTCCTTAAGCGTTTTGAATTTTCTTTAATCCATCCATATAGGGTTGCAAGGATTCAGGGATGATAATTGCGCCATCTGCTGTTTGATAATTCTCAAGGATGGCTGCAAAAGTTCTCCCCACAGCCAAACCAGAGCCATTAAGCGTGTGAACGAATTTTGTGCCTTTTTTACCCTCTTCTTTAAATCTAATATTCGCACGTCGCGCCTGAAATGATTCAAAATTGCTGCATGAAGAAATTTCTCGATATTTATCCTGGGCGGGCATCCATACTTCAATATCATACGTTTTGGCGGCAGAAAACCCTAAATCACCTGTGCACAGGTTTACGATACGATAGGGCAATTCAAGTCTTTGTAATATTATTTCTGCATTTTCCAACAATTTTTCCAATTCATCATAGGAAGTATCAGGATGAACAAATTTGACCAATTCCACTTTATTAAATTGATGTTGACGAATTAATCCTCGCGTATCTTTACCATAGGTTCCTGCCTCAGCCCTGAAACAAGGGGTATAGGCTGTGTAGTATTGTGGCAAATCATTTTCAGACAAAATGTCATCACGAAAAATATTGGTGACTGGAACCTCTGCGGTTGGAATGAGAAAATAGTCACTGTTTTCAATCTTAAACAGGTCTTCAGCGAATTTTGGTAATTGACCGGTTCCTGTCATTGTTTCCCTGTTAACAATAAATGGCGGGAGTGTTTCGATATATCCATGTTCTTTTGTATGAATATCAAGCATAAACTGAATCAGTGCACGTTCCATTCTCGCGCCTTCCCTTAAATACAGAGGAAAGCGGGCACCTGTTATTTTCGATGCTCTCTCAAAATCTAAAATATTTAAATTTTCACCCAGAGTCCAATGTGCTTTAGGTTTGAAATCAAATGAAGGCAAGGTTCCAACATTTTTTATTTCAATATTTTCTGAATCATTAAGCCCCTTTGGAACTGATTCGTGCGGAATATTGGGAATTTCAAGAAGTGTATCCTTGATAATATTGCCATATAAAGTCAGAGTGGCATCCATTTCTTTAATTTGTTTAGAGACCTCTCGCATTTCTAAAGTAATAGCAGAGGCATCTGTTCCATTTTTTTTCATTTTAGCAATCTGACCGGACACTTCATTTCTTTTGTTTCTCAAGAATTCGATCTTTGAAAGCGTATTGCGATAATCGTTATCAGTATTTATAAAGCTATCCAGGTCTATACGACGATCATCGCCGCGATTGACAATCGCATTTTTGACCGCTTCAATATTTTGACGAATAATTTTAATATCAAGCATTGTATTATTTCCTTATATTTAAATTAATTTATTTGGGATCTAATGTTTGATCAAAGGCAATTAGATCATCGGGATGGCCCAATGCAACAACTGTATCACCTTCATTTAAACAGGTTTGAGATGATGGATTAAAAAGCATCTGCCCCTCCTTTTTTTGAATCGCAATTAAAATCAAGTTAAAATTTTGGCGAATACCCGACTCTTGTAGGGTGCATCCAAGGAGTCCAGATGTCCCCCGAACCTTAATTTCTTCCATTTGAATGTCATGTTGTTTTCTCGCAAATGCGTAGTCTAAAAAGTTGAGTACAGTTGGTCGAATAATCGCCTGAGCCATCCTGACCGCCCCAACATCATAGGGTGAATCAACACGATCAGCGCCGGCAGCCATTAGGGTTTTTTTCGATGCTTCTTGACAGGCGCGGGCAACAATATAGAGATCAGGATTAAGCTGTCGTGCGGTTAAAACAAGAAACACATTGTCTGCATCCTCACCCAGAACAGCCACCAGTCCATGCGCATGTTTAATACCGGCCTTAAGCAATGTTTTTTCTTCAGTTGATGAGCCATGAACATAAATGATACCATCTTCTTCCATAACCGGCAATAAATTGGGATCCTGTTCAATGACAACAATTTCAGGAATTTTAAATACAAGCTGCTGTAATAGTACACGCCCAATTCGACCATAGCCACATATAATATAATGTTTTTTGAATTTGCTGATTTGTTTATCCAATCTTCGCCTCCCCCATATATCTTTCAATCTACCATCAACAGTAAATTGAACCAGCGTTGAGCCAATATAAGCAAAAAAACCTACACCGGTTAAAATCAAAAAAATAGTGAATAGGTGACCGGCCTTGCTCATCGGTTGAACTTCACCATACCCAACCGTCCCAATCGTTATTACTGTCATATACAGAGCGTCCATAAAATTCCAGTTCTCAATGAGCATGTAGCCGGATATGCCGCCCCCAAAAACGACGATTGTCAGGGTTAATATAAATGTTAAGTGAATATTTTTATTCATTTTTTTTATATCTAAAATTCAAAATATTGATTCAAACAATTTCCTTTGTATAATGCCATTTTTTTATAGTTTCATCAAGGCAATTTATAAACAGATCCCTCTTGTTTTGATTTAAATACTAATTTTTTTTATTTTTTATTTGACATATCTCATAAATTTAGTTAAAAACGTCGAAAATTTTGGAGGGGTGGCCGAGTGGTTGAAGGCGGCGGTCTTGAAAACCGTTGAGTGTCAAAGCTCCGTGGGTTCGAATCCTACCCCCTCCGCTTTTTTATTGTGAATTCAATTTGGGAGAGATGGCCGAGCTGGCTGAAGGCGCTCGCCTGCTAAGCGAGTGTGGGGTGAAAGCTCCACCGAGGGTTCGAATCCCTCTCTCTCCGCCATTATTTTACTCAGAAATTAAATTTCCCTGCACCAGTCCAATCGAGAATCAAGTGTCGCGAAAAAAGAACGTCTGTAGTCAATAAAAACGTCCATGATCATACAAAACAATAATAAAAACGAAACGAATTGATTTTAATGATTTATATAAATTTTGTTTACATGGACTGTATTCAAGTACTCAAAGAAAACAATCGTTTTCTTGAGCAATTACTGATATCAAATTTTTTTAACCTTTACTTGACAAAGTTTGATAAATTTTTTATTGATTCAAGCTGTTTGAAATTATAATTTTTTTATTAGTAGGAAGTACACATTGTTACCAGATGATGAAATAACATCCACCGAACAATTATTGACATTAATTCGTAATAACGACGTGCAGAATGATGTCGATTCGGAATCAAAAGTCTCTGCTGATAAGCCAAAAAAGGGCGATACTGACAGTGATCATGTCACAATAGGCATGGACATTCGTGAGAATGAGATGATACTTGTCAAGATCACAGCAGCAGGTAAAGGTTCATGGAAATTAATTGACTGCCAGCGTAAAACGTTTCCTTCAGACAAGACAGATTCTGAGATCGTGTCACCAAAAATCATATCAAATTGTGTCAATGATTTTATCGGGGATACAAAACAATATCGCTTATGGGCCTTTGTTTCTTCAGAAAAAGCGGATGTCAAACAACTGTTGATTCCCAAAGTACAGGAAAAACAGCTTGCCAATTCCATTTTTTGGACCGCTAAAAAAGAAATGGGCTTTGATGAAGAAGTTACTTATATCAATTATGAACTGATTGGAGATATCACTCAAAAAGGGATTGGAAAAACTGCGGCTATGGTATATACGATACCCAAAAAGCAAGTTTTATCCCTTAAAGAATTATTTAATAACGCAGGGTTTCCATTAGCAGGATTAACCTCTCCTGAATTTTCTACTCAAAATTTACTCAGAGGGGATCTTTTGCCGGGCTCTGGTGATACGATTGCTACCCTCAGTATTGGTCAATCATATTCTAAAATTAGTGTGTACCGGCATGGATATTTATCATTAACACGAAAAATTAAAGCATGCCTCAACAGCATGTCCGAATCGCTTGTCGAGAGAATAAAAGAAAGCTATGCCGATGGCATGCCATCAGAGCACATGTTCAGTTTGGATTATGCAAGAAATTTGTTACTTAAAAATATCAGCCAGAGCTGTCAATCTGATTTGGTTGATGATGAAAACAGTATTGATCAAAATCAAATATTTAGCGGCATTTTTCCTGCGGTAGAACGATTGGCTCGACAGATTGAAAGAACATTTAAACATTACAGTTCGCTTTATTCTGAAGATCGTATCAATTTATTATATATAGAGGGACCTGTCTGTCGTTTTAATCCAATGACACAATTCATTTCAAAAGAATTAGACATAAACGTATCTCATCTTGATGTCATTAAACCCGGTATCCCTCAATTTGTTGACTATGTCTCACAAAATCCTACAGTTTCAGGCGCGGATGCAACGCCGGCCATTGGTCTGGCCATTTCAGATTTTCAGGAATCGGCACCCAACTATTTATTTGATTATCTTGACAAAGAGCGGATGAAGCTGAATACTCGGATCAACAAAGGAATACGAATAGGACTGACCATTGCCACGATATTGTGTTTTTGTTTGCTTTTTTTTCAAATTGTTGACTCAAGACAGAATAAGAATGAAATTAAAGTCTTAAAAGAAAAGCTCACAGCTTATGGACCTCGGGTTGACCAGAATCTCATTTTGCAAGAGGCTGCACGAATGAAAAATTTGTATAAATCACAGAAAAAAATTGCTGAAAAATATTTGGGATTGGCAACAATTACTGAACTGATTGAAAGAAATCCAAATTATATCCAACTCAATCGAATAAGACTTAATTTAGGTAAGTTAGCGGTCAAAAAACGTCGGATAAAACCAGAAAAGCACGCAATCATAGAGGGAATGGTTTTTAAAGAAAAGGCAGGCCAACGCGGTCGTGATATATTTGAAACATCTCTTGCAAACTATATATTGACCCTTGAAAAATCGCCAATTTTTATTAATTCAACTATTCGAGAAAAATCTTTTGAACATATTGACCGATTTGGAGAAGTTCTTATGTTTGAACTTCAAGTCCAGATTCAATCACGTTCGGAGACCATGGAGTAATATTATGGATATTTTTGATAAGAATCAGATTATTGATATTATGAAACCCAATTTTACATATATTACGTCATGCTTTGGATTGATTATTATCACATTACTGGCAGGCATATGGCCCTATCAAAAAATTACATCAGATCAACAAGAAGAGATTAATGTTTTGAAATATCAGATAAAAGAACAGGAGGCGCTATCACCTGTCCTGCATACATTAATTGAGAGTGCCAATATGTCTGGCAATGAACTCCTTATGATGGAAAAAGAACAGACAGATATTATTCCCCAGGATACATCCGCAATATCTCAATACTTTAAACGTTCTGCATTGCAGTCCGGCCTCCAAGTTTTGTCACTTGTGCCTGAATTTAAAACGTTAACAAAAGATTCGCGTTATCTGCCTTTTGAAATGCAATTACATGGCGGATTAAATGGCCTGAGGAGTTTTTTGATGACCATTGGACGACTTCAATTTTTAGAGTATATCGAAATAATAGATATTTATAGTCGCGGGCGTATGAAAGAATATTTCCTGAAAGTTTGGGTTGCGTATAAATAAAATCATTCGTAGATAAAAAAAATTTTGAGAAAATATACTTTCAAAACATTGACCTGAATCTTGGAGCATGATAGAATAATGTCATTTACGAAGTAAGAAATAAATAAAAACCCGTTGTAATTGTTGATATGGCTGAATTTAGAAATTTTCGAATGAATTGATGAAAAATGTTCAATGCTGAAATATTTCCAACGATATTATCAGATATGATTACTTAGGAATTCTCGAAAAATAAGTTCCTCATTTTCTTATTTGCCAGCCCGATGTAGGGGCGAACCTTGTGTTCGCCCTCGAACGAATAACGCATTCGTTCCTATGTACGATGGGCGAACATAAGGTTCGCCCCTACATTGGACTTGTAAATAAGAAAATGAGGAACTTATTATTCAAGCATTCCTTAGGAATGCTCTGAAAATAACTTCCCCATTATTGATATTGTTCGTTTTGAGGTAATTGTACTGTAAAGACGTAGCATGCTACGTCTTTACACGACCTTTTTTTTGTACGATCATGAAAAATGAGCATGTTATTTTCCGAGCATTCCTTAACATTCAAAAAAATTGTTCTTGTATATTCCTGATAGACTGATATAATAATTGAATATAAAGGATATGGTTTTTTAATACAAAAATTAGAAAAGGAACACATATGCAAAAGAAAAAACGAATCATAGTATATAGTACGTTGGCTGTAGTGGTACTGTTGTGTGCCTTTTTTTTAATGCCATCAGATAAATCTGAAAATCAGAAAAATCTAAACCACCTTGAATCAATAACGAAAGAGGTTAAAGATGGCCTAAAAAAAACAGGCATGGATAAGGTCACCAACTATGTGATCAACCGTGCAGAAAGTATGTGGTCCAAAGATCCATTCACGGACCGAAAAGCTGTTGGTGGTCCCTTAGACACAAAAAAAAAGGGGGCAGGTACGGCTGATATGCCAGCTCGAATACGTCCGGTTTTCACATATTCAGGCTATATGGCGGTTGGTGATAAAAGAATGGCCATTATTAATGGCATGGAATATGAACTTAATGAGGAACTAGAAATTAAAGGTTATTATGTAGATACAATTGAGCAGAATTGGGTCATTATTGAAGACAAAAAAAATCAAGAAAAAATCACAGTATTTTTTGGAAACCCTTAAATCATATATAATAAGGTAAAAAGCGATGAATAATATCTCAACTCTTAAAATATCGACTATTATGAAAATTGTCCTGACCTTTGTAATATTGGCAGCTGTGGGTTGCTCGCATGAAAAAAATAAATCCAAAAGCGATTTATTTTTTGAAACCTGGAAATTGCGCGCACAAGAGTCAAAAGGGCATTCGCCATCACCAAGAAATAAAGACATTAAATTGGTGACCCCCCAAGTAAAGAACAAGA
>Ga0272440_1001697_pt1 | contig 17783 bp, 14 predicted proteins | sample SSMMMBAug17_FD_192440 | JGI IMG/M metagenome (GOLD analysis project Ga0272440, IMG submission 192440) | Marine sediment archaeal communities from Little Sippewissett salt marsh, Falmouth, MA, United States - SSM-MMB-Aug17 | ecosystem: Environmental > Aquatic > Marine > Wetlands > Sediment ...
ATCAAATTGATAAAACTGGCGAAACCGCCCATGCTGGGGATTGTCTGCGCGAAAAACAGGCCCAACAACCATACGTCGCCAGGGCAAACGAATGCCACTTTTTGAACGGGCATCATAGGGGTTGGCTGCCAGAATTCTTGCGAATGGTACGGTATGATCAAATGGCAATGCGAGCGGTTCATCATCTTCAGTTTGTTTGATGTGAAATATATTTTTTCCAGTATCACTGGTTTCACCGGATAATATTTTTTTAAATTCAATACGTGGTGTTTCAATTGGATCAAAGCCAAAACGCCGGAAAACATTTTCAATGGTTTTCAACATTTTTTCTCGGGCAAGATAATCTGCCGGTAAAAAATCAAGAAAACCTCCCGGTCTTTCTGGCTTGACAATATATTCAGACATATTCTTTCTCCTTATTTTGTCGTTACTGCCTGGTTGTGACTATAAAATCGAAAATATTCTTATATCAATGATTGAATAAACTGACAACTATTATAAAAGATGCCGAAAACATAAAAAAACAAAAAAGCGGAGCATGATTATGCAAAACTATCAAACTGTTCCACTCAAACAATCCATTGTGACACGTCTTTTAAAAATAACATTCACCATATATTTTGCTGTCACATTAACTGTAACATTGTTTCATATGGGTGTTGAATATTTTTATGCAAAAAAGGAAGTTCTCAATGAATTGAAAATATTACAAAAAACATTTGAGCCAGGTCTTGAGGATGCGGTCTGGACTTTGGATCTGGAACGTCTTGATTCAATACTCAAAGGTATGCTTGAACATCCTGTCATAATAGGAGTAAAAGCCATTGATGAAGAAGATATTGGAATATTTGGTGCTGCTGGAATGTTTATGGGCGCTGATGGCGAATACATACAAACTGACTCGCAGGGAAACTATGAAACCATAGCTTCTCAAAAGATCATGTTTTCATCACTATTCTGGCATGGCTTTGATTTATCACATGTCAATGATCGCAATCGACGCATTCGTTTGGGTAAAGTAATCATTTATTCAAGCAATTCTGTTGTATTGGGAAAGGTGAAACTCGGCTATATTTTCTTAATTGTGAATGCAATTATCAAAACAATTGCCCTCTGGGTACTCTTTTTATTCGTAGGTCGAATTCATCTGGGACGACCTTTAAGCCAATTTATTGCAGCAATTAAAAAAATTGACTGGAAAAATATGGCTGAATACCGCATTCATGTTTATAATCGGGGCAACAATGAAATCCGATTGCTTGAAGATGCTTTTAACACAATGATTACAAAACTCCACATGACCATGAATGAATTCAAGCGGGCAGAGGAAGAGGTGCATGCCCTTAACGAAAAACTTGAACAACGTGTTATTGAGAGAACTGCAAAGCTGACTGAAGCCAATATGCGTCTGAAGGTTGAAGAATCCAGAGCAAAAAAACTCTTAAGCATGAATCAAATGATCAAGGAGCCGGTGATTGATTTAATTCACTATGCCCTGGAATCCAGTGTTCAGCATAGTAACAGTGAAATGGGCTATATTGTATTTTTTAATAACAAAGAAGAGATAGATCGTATTCATATCTGGACTCAAATTGATGGTCATATTGACTGTGAAAATCACAGTCAATTGATGTTTCCCAATATTCATTCATCACAATGGCGTGAAGCTGTGATCAATCGGATAAATCAAATTAATAATGACGTTCAAAACGTTTTTTATACCAGCATCAAACATTCAAATGCCATTCCAATTTTACGACAATTGACCATTCCGCTTATTCAGGAATCATCATTAATATTAATGGTTGGTGTTGCAAATAAAACTGAAGATTACACATACTTTGATGCCTATCAATTGACATTATTGATGCAAGGGCTTGTGACAATTATGCAAAAAAAACGTTCTGATGAACAAGTTCTGAAAATAAACAAAGATCTTGAACAAAAAACATTGGAGTTGAAAGATTCATTACAGCTTATTCAGAAAGCCCAAAACCAACTGGTAGAATCAGAAAAGATGGCATCATTAGGCGAACTGGTCGCTGGTGTTGCGCATGAAATAAATACACCCATTGGGCTGGCGGTTACAGAATCATCATTTATGGAATATAAAACATCAGAAATTACCAAAAAATATCGTAACTCAACTATGAAACGATCTGACCTTGAAAAATATATGAAAACAGTTACTGAAGCTTCAGAAGGGATTTTGAAAAATCTCAATCGTGCAGCAAATCTGATTCAGAATTTCAAACAGGTTGCAGTGGATCAATCCAGTGAACAGAAACGACAAATTAATGTGAACCAGTATCTGGATGAAATCTTGGTCAGTTTACGCCCAAAATACAAACGAACGTCGCACAAGATTACAGTAAACTGCCCTGATGATATTGATATTGTAACGTATCCCGGCGCATTTTATCAGGTGATTTCAAATTTAATTATGAATTCACTGATTCATGGGTTTGAAAATATTGACAATGGAGAAATGATATTTAATATATCTTTGCAGGAATCTAAGATATTCATTGATTATTCCGATAATGGCAAAGGCATTGATTCAGATCATATTTCCAGAATTTTTGATCCTTTTTTTACCACAAAGCGTGGTAAAGGTGGTACTGGATTGGGACTTCATATTGTTTACAATCTGGTGGTTCAAAATTTAAAGGGGAAAATAACCTGTTCCAGTAAACCGGATAAAGGGTGTCGTTTTTTGATCACACTGCCTGTTAAGCTATAACCAAAAAAGAATGTTTAGGAGGCTTATCATGAATGTATTCTATCGTTTTTTTTATATAATCATTGGACTCATATTTGCAATTACTATCCATGCAGCGGATCACCCCCTGTTTCCAGACAATCAGTTATTTGACAATGGTGAATTTACACGGGCACTGCCGATAATCTCATGTGATGCAAATGATTTTCAATTTTCTAGTGTGCTTGAAGGTCATTTGATTACCCATTCATATATTATTGAAAACAATGGTGATGCCATTCTGCAAATTTCGGAAGTGAAAACAGGATGTGGCTGTTCAACAGTCAATTATGATGCTGAAATACCACCCGGAAAAACCGGTAACCTGACCTTGAAAATCGACACAGAAGGCTATGGGGGCAAACAATACAAAGAGGTGATTCATATTATATCCAATGATCCCAACACGCCAGATTTTGAATTAACAGCCAGGGGTCAGGTTAATTCATTAGCAAGTGTTTCGCCAAAAGGGGTCAGTTTCAAGGGAAAATGTACGGCCTTACATGAAACTATAGTTACAATTATACCCAATCAAAACTATTCATTCGAAATTACTGGATTTGATTTGGGAAAACTGAAAGATAAAGTGATATGCACTCTAACGAAGAAGGAAAGATCTTACTTGTTGTCTGTTCAAAATAATATGAAAAGCCCGGGACGCTATTGGGGAAAAATTGTGTTAAACACAGATCATAAAAAAAGTAAACAGATTGATTTGTGGGTTTCCGCAACATTAGAATAATGTGGAGTGAATACTATGATTGTCCTTTGTGATAATTGTCATAAAAAATATCGCCTTGATGATAAAAAAATACCCGCTAAAGGAACAAAAGTCAGATGTTCCAGTTGCAAAAATATTTTTAAAGTACCGCCGCCCAAAGGACAATCACTGCCGCCAAAAAAAGAAGACCCTGCTTTAAAGAAAAATGATGCTTCACAAAAAACAAAAAACACTGATGAAAACACTGCGACGGGCCCTGTAAAAACAGAGGTGAACAATTTACCCAAATTTGCGGAATGGGATGATGATATCATTGTTGTCATATTGCCTGGTGAAACGCTTGATGCTGCTAACTGTCCAGAATTTAAAGATGAAATTCACAGCATTCTTGAAACACCTAATAAAGTCATTTTTAATATGGAGAAGATTCAATTTGTTGACAGTTCAGGTTGTGGCACTTTGAATGCCTGTATCAAGCGAATTAAAAAGCAAGGCGGGGATATCAAAATTTGCAATGTACTGGATCAGGTTGGGGCTATTTTTCGACTGATTAAACTGGATCGCGTATTTCATATTTGCGATACACTTGAGGATGCTGTTCGGTCCTATTCTTCCGAATAAAACGAATCATTTTGTTCACGAAAAAAAAAAACAAATTTTACAAAATATATGAAGTTTCGTCTTTACTTTTTCAAGTGATGATGATAATAATTTTGATTTTTTTAAATATTTCTATAGGAATCTTTGCAGGGAATTAATACGAAAAAGATACCTAAAAAGAGGTAAGCTATGACGCAAGAAGAACTGGATAGATTTCGTACATTGCTGACCAAACAGTTGGATGAACTGCTTAAAGAAGCAGATGACACTGTTACAGGCATGTCAAATCAAAAAGAAAGTTTTCCAGACCCTACTGATCGGGCATCCCATGAGACGGATCGAAGTTTTATGCTGCGAATTCGTGACAGGGAAAGCAAATTGATTAAAAAAATCAAAAAAACACTGCTTCGAATTGAGGAAGGCACCTTTGGTATTTGTGACAGTTGTGGCAATGACATTTCAGTCAAGCGCCTTGAAGCAAGACCGGTTACAACCCAGTGTATTGATTGTAAAACGCAAGCAGAAAAAATGGAGAAAGCGCTTGGATTATAGTAACGATATCATTGATTTGCACATTCATTCAAATGCTTCTGATGGCAGTTACTCGCCAGCAGAAATTGTTCAAATGTCTCATAAGCTGGGACTGAAAGCAATTGCCATTACAGATCATGATACGATTGATGGTTCTCGACTCGCAAATGAAGCCGGTATTCCATCATCAATGAATTTTGTAACAGGTGTTGAAATTAGCACAGGGGTGCCATCTTTTTGTCAGGCATCCAGTTCCATTCATATGCTGGGTTATTTTATCAAACTTGATGATGAAGGACTAAATAAAACCCTTGATGAACTTCAAAAAGCACGTATGGCACGGACACCACAAATACTTCAAAAATTAAACAATGCGGGAATTGACATTTGTGAAGATGATATTAAAGCGCTGGTTGGTGACAGTTTGCCTGGACGTCCTCATATTGCAGAAATCCTGCTTAAGAAAAAAGCTGTTCATACATTTCAGGAAGCCTTTGATAAATACCTTGGCAAAGGGAAAGCTGCATATGTTGAAAAATATCGTCTTGAACCTGAAACTGCCATACAGGTCATTTTGAATGCAGGAGGAATACCTGTTTTAGCGCATCCATATCTTCTCAAATTAAAAACAAATGAAGAACTTGATGCGCTCGTTGTGCATTTAAAAGATATGGGATTAATGGGCATTGAGGTAATTTACCCTGAACATAACCTGAAAAATATGAAATTTTATTCCAGTCTTGCGGAAAAATATGATTTATTGATAACCGGTGGTACCGATTTTCATGGTGATTACAAGCCTGGCATTCAATTGGGCATTGGCAATGGCGAATTTCAGGTGTCCTATTCTATTTATGAGAAAATGTTTGAAGCATATCAAAAGAAATTTCAGTATCAGAATAATGCCAGAAGCAAAAAGAATGTATCGGATGTATATCAGGATGATTATGATCCACAATTGACAGTGCTTGAAAAAAAAATCAATTATCAATTCAATGATATTTCATTGCTTCAAAATGCCCTTCAGCATCGATCTTATGTAAATGAAAAGAGTCATTCAGGATTGAAAGACAATGAACGACTCGAATTTTTGGGTGATGCTGTTTTGAATCTGGTTATTGGAGACCTGTTAATGCAACATTTTCCAGATGTAAATGAGGGAGATTTATCGCGCATGCGTGCAACATTGGTCAATGAAAGCCAGTTGGCTGTTGTGGCGCGACATTTGGATATTCAACCTCATTTATTGTTAGGAAAAGGTGAAATTCACACCAATGGCAGAGAAAAACAGTCAATCCTTGGAGATACTGTTGAAGCCATTATCGCTGCAGTTTACCTTGATGGAGGTTTTGAAAAAGGATTTGAGTTTGTCTCTTTTTTGTTTTCCAATATGTTAACCCAGATTTCAAATAATGACTACAAAAGTAAACTTCAGGAATATGTTCAAGGTCTTTACAAAGAAACGCCTGCATACAATGTCATTCAGGAAGCTGGACCGGATCATCAAAAGTTTTTCAAGGTTGAACTCATTGTTGGTGATATCATAAGCGCTCAGGGTTCAGGTAAAAGCAAAAAAATTGCTGAACAAGATGCTGCAAGAGAAGCTTATGTTCAGTTAAAAAAAGAAAATCAATAAGAATAACCTTTTGTTTCACATGTGAAAACTTACAAGCCATTTATTATTCCAATCTTTTTGCCTCAGGCCGGATGTCCGCATCAGTGTATTTTTTGTAATCAATACGCAATTACAAATATCCAACCCAGTAAAATCTCCAGTATTGCGCTAACAGAAATTATTGAAAAATTTCTTTCATATAATCATCGGAATAATCCAGACGTTCAAATATCTTTTTATGGCGGTAATTTTTTAGGTCTTCCACAAGCCGAGATTATGAAATTACTTGAATGTGCGCAATCCTTTGTAGATTGTAAAAAAGTGACAGGCATCCGCTTTTCAACACGCCCAGACACTGTGACCCAAAAACGATTGCAATTGTTAAAAAAATATGCCATACAAACTGTTGAACTTGGGGTACAATCTATGATTGATGACGTACTCATAAAATCACGACGCGGGCATTCATCAGAAAGTATCTGTCAATCAACTGAAATTTTAAAAAAATTGGGTTATCAGGTTGGACACCAAATTATGTCTGGATTGCCAGGGGATAATTCAGAAACTTTTACACAAACCATTCAACAAATTATTGCCCTGAAACCGGATTTTGTTCGATTATATCCAACACTCGTGCTCAAAGGAAGTATACTTGCAAGCTGGTATCGTAAAGGTCATTACAAGCCACTTTCTTTGAATCAGGCTGTAACGATGGCAAAAGACTGTTTGAAACAGTTTCAAAAGAATAATATTCCTATTATACGAATGGGTATACAGCCACAAGATAATCTTGAATCACATATTTTATCCGGTCCATATCATCCGGCCTTTGGACATCTGGTCTATTCAGAATTACTGTTGGATAAAGTGACAGAACAAATCAAATTATCCAGTACTAATAATATTGCTATTCTGGTTCATCCGAAAAGAATGAGCGAGATGAAAGGCATTCATCAAACAAATGTAAAACAATTATCAGGCAGATTTCCCCATAAGACCATTCAGATTATTTCTGATCCAGGGATTTCTGATGTACAAATCTTAGAATTATAAAAAAGGAGGTTAATGTGAAAAGCGAAGTCTATTTTATGGATTTACGTGCAAAAGCAAACAATAATTTAATGGACAAACTTGAGAAACTTTTAAATGCTGTGGGAGCAAATGATAGCATTAATAAAAAGGACTTGACAGCAATTAAAATTCATTTTGGTGAATATGGAAATACAGCCTATATTCGTAATAATTACGTTCGAAAAATTGTTCAAGTAGTCAAATCATATAATGGTATTCCTTTTTTGACAGATGCGAATACGCTCTATGCTGGAACCCGAAGTGATGCCCCAACACATATACAAACTGCCATATGGAATGGTTTTGCATGGTCTGTTGTTGATGCACCTCTGGTTATTGCTGATGGATTACGCGGCAAAACTGAAACAGCGGTTGAGGTCAATCAAAAAAATTGCCAATCGGTTTATATTGGTAAGGAAATTGTTGAAGCAGACGCTTTGATCAGTGTTGCCCATTTTAAAGGCCATGAACTTTCTGGATTTGGGGGGACCATCAAGAATTTGGGGATGGGATGCGCATCGCGAAAAGGTAAGCTGAGGCAACATTCATCAATCAGTCCCAAAATTGTGAAAAAAAGATGTAAAGCCTGTGGTGAGTGCCTGAAACATTGTTCACAATCGGCAATTTCTATTATGGATAAAAAAGCAACAATCGATAAAGATAAATGTATTGGATGCGGTGAATGTATTTTAATCTGCCCGGAAGAAGCCATTCAGGTTGCCTGGAATCAGGAAGTACCTGTTTTTTTGGAAACAATGGTTGAATATACAGCCGGTGTCATGAAAGGCAAAGAAAAGAAGAGTATTTTTATTAATTTTATTACCGATGTTGCTCCGGCCTGTGATTGTTATCCTTATAATGATGCTGTTATTGTCAATGATATTGGCATTGTTGCATCAAAAGATCTGGTCGCAATTGATCAGGCATCTGCTGATCTGGTCAATCAGGCACCAGGAAATCCTGCATCCTGCCTAAAATCTGGCCTGGAATCAGGAGGAGATAAATTTAAAGCGTTGTATCCAAAAATAGACTGGCCATTACAACTTGAATATGCCGAAAAAATTGGGCTGGGATCCCGAAAATATGAACTTATTTCTGTCTAGATTAAGATACCCTTGTCTATCATAGCTAACTATTAAAAAAAGCGTTTCTTGTAGAAAAAAAAATTGGGCTTAAACACAAAAAACGCGCTCGTTCCCAGAGCCGGCAGAGCCTGGGAACGAGTATTAGCGAAATTTTGCTCCTGAATAAAACATTTTTAAGAATGTGCCTTTTCTCATTTTTCTGCGTTTATCGTTGGTTTAATTTGAATACCTTTTTTAGATAATACCATCAAAATTGCACCATCTTGATCTGTAGAAAAAACTTGGCATCCTGAATTTTTATATCTTTTTAATATTCCAGGATTGGGTAAATGATGCCGATTGTACCCACTTGCAGAAACAACAACGTATTTGGGTTGAACGCACTGAATAAAAGCCACACTGCTAGATGATCGACTGCCATGATGGGGACACATGAGCAAATCGCTATGTAAATCCATGCAATATTTTTTGCATAACAATGATTCAGCTTCGTACTCAATGTCACCTGTAAAGAGTATGGTATGATGATGATATTGCATTTGAAATACTAATGAATTATTGTTGGTATCTTCAAAAATATTTGTTACAGGTGGATTAAAAAAAATCATTTTAAGTTTTCCAATCTTTTTTTCACAACCAGCACTTATTGGAATGCTGTCAATATTCATCTCTCTGAGTGTTTTTTTCCAGCTTTCAAACAAAGCTGTTTGTTTATCATCACCATTGGTCCACGCGGTTTCTACATGAAAATGTTGGGCAAGAAAAATCAGCCCTTGTAAATGATCCTGGTCTGGATGTGTCAAAATAAGAGTTTTAAGCGTTTTTATTTTTTTTCGCCAAAGATAGGGTGCTACAACATATTTGCCAATATCAAAGGATGATGATAATCCGCCGCCATCAATCATCATACAATTACCTCCTGGTAGATCCAAAAGTGCAGAATTTCCCAGCCCCACATCCAGAACTGTAATCCTGATCTCATCATGAAAATATCGTTGATATGTCCAATATACAAGATCCATCATCATGATCAATAGCATGATAGTTATTAAAACATATTTGATTCTAAAATGGATCATCATTAAACACAAACTTAAAATGGCGTACCATATCATCAGTTCAAGATGGTTCAGATATCCATAACATTCGAAAATTTGGGAATAAGCGCTAACATGATTGATTAAATAAATTAATGCATCACAGGCATAAGCACTCAGCGCAATTATTTGAAATGCCAGAGCTTTCCAGACAAACACACAAAAAACACTCAATAATGCAAATGGCAAGATAATGAATCCTGTCATTGGTATTGCAAAAATATTGGTGATGAGTCCCATAAAAGATGTATGATAAAAATAATGCAGGGCCAGTGGTGATGTTGCCATGATTGCCAATGCTGAACAAATAAGCATCTGCCAGAAGTATTGCAAAGGTTTATGATTACTGATCACCGCCCACTTTTCAGGAAGTTTTTGGAAACCAATGATGATAAAAAAAACCGCACAAAAAGACATTTGAAAGGATATATCTGTTAAGGAACATACATCCCATATAAGGATTATACTGCCGGCCAGGCACAGTGTATTCAGGGCGATTTGTTCTTTTGAAAAAACCTGCGCACACAAAAAAACAGTGATCATAATATATGCGCGCTGTGCTGATGGGGACATACCTGAGATCGTAAAATAAACAGTCATCATGATAAATGCGGGAATGGCAGCACAAAAATCACTCCATCCATACAGGCATATGATTTCATTTCGCCGAAACAAGTATCTGAAAAATAAGAAAGCTGTCATGGCGATCATTCCCATGTGAAGTCCAGAAATTGCCAAAAGATGACTTACACCAGCGGCAACAAATTGTTCTTTGATTTCATGAGACAAATAATCTCGGTTGCCAAGAATGATGGCATGCAGCAGTCCTGATGCCTGTTTTGAAGTATTTTGCGTAAACATCTGCGAAACAGATGTTTGAACATATTGATCCATTCTTTGCTTAAAACTTTTAGGTATTTTTTGATTCAAAATTTTGATTTGACTCTTTTTGGCATAGGTATTTCCAAAAATTTTCTGATGAAATATCATATAGTTATTATAGTCAAACCCTCCTGGATTGTTGAAATTGGTAAATGGATATATTTTGGAAACAAATCGAATGCACCATCCGGGCTTGTAATGAGAAATATCTTCCCATACAGACAGGCGTATTTTCCCTGCAACAACATGTTCACCTTCGTGATTTTTTAAATGTGTGACATTGATAATCAATCGTGTTTTATGCGATTTACAGGTGGGGCGCTCTGCAATTACACCTGTGATTTCCCATTTTTGTGAATTGATAAACTGACTGATATGATTGTTTTGTTGCGGTGGAAACTGGTAATAAAATATTGAAACAATGATCATCAGAAGAAACAGCAAAGCAGCAGGATATTTGATTGTCAATTCTTTCATTTAAAAGGAACCATATTTGAGAAAATGCAGTGTCAGAGAGATTGCTTTAGAATTTTTCATGATAAATGGGTGTGTGGCATGAATAACGCGAAAATCAGCCATGCCTTCTATTTTTGCACGTTCTACCGATACTTTGCCATCATCAGGCCCAGGTATAATCCACGACAGAATTAAATTAATGGATCGGTCACCTGTAATAATACCTGGATGAAAGTTTGCCTTACCCAGCAGAATTGGCAAGGCATCTGGTTCGGTTCCCAATTGCTGTCCTGATGGTCCATTTAACCATTTAAATAAAAAAAAAGATTTGAATGTGTCTACAATCTCAGAGCCTGCATTGGGGGGACTTAACATGACGACATTGCCCAATTCATCTAATTGATTATGCTTTAAATAATAACGCACCAGTATGCCGCCCATTGAATGCGTGACAAAATGAATTTTATGCGCACCATGCGCTCGGCATTTATTAATTGTTGGAACAAGATGATCTTTGACCAGATTTTGAATTGTTTTTTCACGTGATGGATAAGCTATATTTAGAACAGAATAACCTGCTTGCTTTAGATGGGATTTCATTTTTGCCATAGAAGATTTGGTTCGCGCCAAACCATGCAGCAAAATAACCCATTGAGATGACTCACGCAAGACAGTTATATTTTCCTGTCTTGCGTGAGCATCAATTGAATTACCATGAAATAATAAAGCAAAAAAGATCTGACAGATATTAATCATGGGCAGGGGTCTAAATACCCGATTCGTCCATATCGCGTGAATGACTCTCATTTTGTGAATTCTTAAGATATTCCAGTCGATTTAAACCATTGATATAGGCTCTGACACTCGCAGTGATAATATCTGGATCAGCGCCACGACCAAGAGCAATAATGCCATCCTGTTGCAGTCTGACTGTAACCTCACCCTGAGCATCTGTCCCACCAGAAATCGCACTGATCGTAAATCGGAGCAACTCTGTGGGAACATCAACCAGAGAATCAATTGCATTGTATGCAGCATCGATTGGTCCATTGCCGTAACCTGTCCCCTTAACACTTCGACCATTGATAAATAATTTTACACTTGCCATAGGCATAACAGTTGTACCACTGGAAACATGCAAATATTCAAGATCAAAAATATCAGCGGTACGCAACATAATCTCAGTAACCAGAACTTCAAGGTCTTCATCAAGAACATATTTCTTTTTATCACACAAATCTTTAAATTTCTGGAAAATCATATGAAGTTCTGTATCACTCAGATCATAGCCCATATCTTTTAAATGCGCGCGAAGCGCATGGCGCCCTGAGTGTTTTCCCAGAATCATTTGATTTCGGTTTAAACCCACAGTCTCTGGTTTCATGATTTCATAAGTCATGGGATTTTTTAAAACGCCATCTTGATGAATACCCGCCTCATGCGCAAATGCATTTGCGCCCACAATGGCCTTGTTGGGCTGGACCATCATGCCTGTAATCACGCGAACCAAACGACTGGTTGGAAACAATAGTGTTGTATCAATATTGGTGGTCAGATCAATGTCTTTCTGACGTGTATGCAAACACATAACCAGTTCTTCTAAGGATGAATTTCCTGCGCGTTCACCAATGCCATTGATGGTGACTTCTGCCTGCCTGGCACCAGCCATGATTGCAGCTAATGTATTTGCTGTCGCCAGACCCAGATCGTTATGGCAATGTACACTGATTATTGCTTTATGGATATTGGGGGTATGTTCACGAACATACTGGACAAGCTCACCAAACTCTGAAGGTATTGCATAGCCAACAGTATCCGGCAGATTGACTGTGGTTGCACCAGCATCAATGGCAGCTTCAAAAACCTGGCAGAGAAAATCCCTATCGCTTCTTGATCCATCCTCTGCAGAAAACTCAACGCGATCGGTATAAGATTTTGCCAGCTTGACAGCTTCAATAGTTTTTTCAATGACCTGTTGTCTGGATAATTTTAGCTTATGCACCATATGGATTTCTGATGTTGCAATAAAGGTATGAATTTTGGGCTTAGCAGCATGTTTGACAGCCATCCATGCCCGATCAATATCCCCACGTGTGGTTCGGGCTAGAGCGGCAACTTCCATATTCTTTATTTTTCCAGCAATTTGAGACACCGCCTCAAAATCTCCTTCAGAAGCTGCTGGAAAGCCGGCTTCAATAACATCGACACCCAGTTTCTCTAATTGTAAAGCCAGTCGGATCTTTTCGTTGGTGTTCATGCTTGCCCCTGGTGATTGTTCACCATCACGCAGTGTTGTATCAAAGATAAAAACTTTTTCTTTCATAATAATTACTCCACAGGTTTTATTGATATACTACATATTTAATGCAGTAACATATTTAAATTTATAGATAAAATAAATCAGAACAATTAATTAAGTCCGATCATAAGGTACAATTTCATATTCGTTTATGATGTATTGAAAACTATCCGCCAGTGCTCCCCAACTGGCTTCAATGATATCTTCAGAAACACCAATTGTTGTCCAGATATTGGATTGATCTCTTGATGATATCAAAACGCGGACTTTTGCAGCAGTACCATTCCTGCCATCAATAACACGCACTTTAAAATCCATTAAATGCATATTTTCCATATTTGGAAAAAAACGTTTTAAGGCTTTTCTTAATGCATTATCGAGTGCACTGACCGGCCCTTTGCCTTCAGCAGCAATAATTTCACCCTGTTGATTCCCCACTTTAATCTTAATAACTGCGTGGGCAGTACAGGGTAAGTCCTTATTTTTTTCAATAAACACGCGAAATGCTTCAAGCTCAAAGGCAGGTTCAAATCGATTCAAATGTTTTTGCATTAACAATTTTAATGATCCATCAGCACCTTCAAACTTATATCCACGCTTTTCAAGGGCTTTGATATCTAAAGAAATATTTCTTGCGGCTTCATCAGATATGTCAAGATTGAACTCATTGGCTTTATAATCAATATTGCTTTTACCAGAGAGGTCAGATATCAACACTTCTCTTGAGTTTCCCACAAGTTCAGGGGGCATATGCTCATAAGATTTTGGATTAACTTGAATAGCGCTGACATGAATTCCACCTTTATGAGCAAAGGCACTTTCTCCAACAAATGGACGGCTGCTCAATGGAATCATATTGGCTGTTTCACTGACAAATCGAGATAGATTTTTTAAACTTTTTAAATGGCTGTCATCAATACAGGGATAACCTAATTTGATGGTTAACAGAGGAATAATATTAATTAAATCGGCATTACCGCATCGCTCACCATAACCATTGATCGTTCCTTGAACCTGTGTTGCACCCGCCTGAACAGCAGCTACTGAATTGGCAACAGCCAGGCCGCAATCATTGTGCATATGAATTCCCAATCGTACATCAGGAAACTGGCTTTCCAGGTAAGATTTTACATCTGAAACAATCCCGGCAACATCATGAAGCATCAATCCGCCATTGGTATCGCAAAGGGTAATTGTTGTTGCGCCGCCATCTATTGCAGCATTAATTGTTTCCATTGCATAATCGGGCGCTTCAAGATATCCATCAAAAAAATGTTCGGCATCATAACACACTTCTCGATCGTGTGAGCACAAAAAATCAACGGAATCCCGGATCATGGCCAAATTTTCTTTACGTGTATTTTCCATGATCTCTTCAACATGAAGTGTCCAAGATTTTCCAAAAATGGCAACAACAGGCGTTTGCGTATGAAGTAAGGCCTTTAAATTGTTATCTTTACTTGCAGGAATTCCTGGTCTTCTTGTTGAACCAAATGCAACGAGACGTGCATGGATAAATTCTTCTTTTTTGCATTTGTGAAAAAATTCACTATCCTTGGGATTGGCTCCTGGCCATCCGCCTTCAATGTAGTGAATGCCAATTTTATCGAGCCGGTGGGCAATGCGGATTTTTTCATCAACAGAAAAGCTGATATTTTCACCCTGAGTGCCATCTCGAAGCGTTGTGTCGTATAAATATATATGTTCTTTTTGGATTTGCATGTTTAACTAATTATCTAATAATTCTTTTGAGTAAGTAAGACATTTTGGGTCCATTTTTTTCATAATAAATCGGAGTTTTTCATCATCTTTAGCTCATTCTTGAAGTGTTGCAATGATTATGTTTAGCTTTTCAATGTTCTCCATTTCGTGCTTTCTTCGTCTCCAATCAATAAGTACAGGTGTTCCAATTGTAAAGGCAAGCATTGTGGCATACAATAGTTTGATAAAATCCAATTCATTTTCTGTTCTCTCAAAACGTTTGTCCATTTGGTGACTCATTTCATCAAAGCGTTTATTCATCAAAGCAAATTGAGCATTCATAGAAGCAAACATATCTTCAAATCGTTTGTCAACCATTGCGAAACGTGTATTCATATTAGCCAACATCTCTTCAAATCGTTTGTCAACCATTGCGAAACGTGTATTCATATTAGCCAACATCTCTTCAAATCGTTTGTCAACCATTGCGAAACGTGTATTCATATTAGCCAACATCTCTTCAAATCGTTTGTCAACCATTGCGAAACGTGTATTCATATCCTCTCTCAATTCTTCAAAACGTTTATCAACCTGTTCAAAACGTTTATCAACCTGCTCAAAACGTTTATCAACCTGTTCAAAACGTTTTTCCATATACTTATTCTGCATTTCTATTTTTTCCAATAAAACTCTGTTGGATACATCTTGCGTTTCTTTTGCAGGTACAGGCGACGAATAGAATGAAAAAAATATAAAAAAGCACTGAAAATTTACAGATTTTTTGAAAATTCATTATAACTCCCCTTATTAATATAGGTGCATCATTCGTCAGATAGTCCAAGTTTAGCATACAATATGTTTTTGTCAATTTTTTTATATACAATGCTAATTACGCAACATTTTATCAAACTGTCTGATTTCCTTTTTTGACAGGTAGCGCCATTTTCCTGTTTTCAATTTATCAATATGAATATGATCTATTCGAATACGATGCAAATGGGTAACTTGATGATGCAGCTGCTCAAGCATGCGTCGAATCTGACGATTACGGCCTTCTTTCAGCGTTATCTGAAATTCCCTTGCATTCATCCGTCTGACAGTAGCAGGGCGGGTTTTCTTGTTATCGAAAACAATTCCATCCGCCATTTTCATCAAATCGTGATCTGAAATTTTCCGTCGAACACTTACCTGATATTCTTTTTCATGGTTGAAAGATGGATGCGATATTTTGTGATGCAAGTTGCCATCATTTGTCAAAAGCAATAATCCTGAGGAATCTTTATCCAATCGGCCGACAGGATACAATCTTTGAGTTGTCTTTACCAGATCGGTTACAATTTTTTCCCCAGGATGATTGCATGATGTCACAATACCGCGAGGTTTATTCAAAGCGATATAAATCATCTGGGAACAACAATATACTGGCTTGCCAAATATGCTGATGCGATCTTTTTCAGGATCAATTTTGATACCCGGTGTTTGTATCGTTTTACCATTGATTTCAACATGACCATTTATAATATGCTGTTCAGCTTTTCTTCTTGAACATATTCCCGCGTGTGCAATATATTTCTGGATTCGCATTTCCGACATGGTTATTCTAAGTACGATAGTCTGCGTTGATGCGTACATAATCATATGAAAAATCACAGGTATACATAGAATGAGAGTATTTTCCATTTTTCATATCAATTATAATAGCGTATTCATCACTTTTTAAAATACGTGACACATTTTCTTCTGCCTGTTCACCACAATAGGATCCATTATTAAAAATTGTCGTATCATTAAAATGAATGGATAGCTTAAGCGGGTCAAAATCAACACCAGCACGTCCACAGGCCGCAAGAATGCGCCCCCAATTGGCATCCTCACCAAAAATAGCTGTTTTAACCAGATTGGAATGTGCCACAGTATCACTTATTTTTTTTGCATCTTCTAATGAATACGCACCTACCACCCTGATTTCAACCAGTTTATTGACACCTTCACCATCTTTTACCAGTGCTTTTGCCAGATCCAGCATGATTGTATTCAATGCCTTTTGAAAATAACCTCGTATTTCAGGTTCTTCCAGTGACAGGCCAGATATGCCATTGGCAAGAATCAGCGCTGTATCATTTGTGCTGGTATCACCATCGACAGTGATAATATTCATACTCTGATCGACTGCAGTTTGAAAGCATTCATGTAATACTTGTTGATCCGCCTGAATATCAGTGCAAACAAAATTGAGCAGTGTTGCCATATCTGGTCGGATCATGCCAGCGCCTTTGGCAGTTGCGCAAATATTGAATACTTTATCTCCAATCTGAACAGTTTTTCCAGCCATTTTGGGAACAGTATCCGTTGTCATGATCGCTTCAGCGAGATCATGAAGATTATTCTCTGAAAGCTGATCCACCAGATCAGAAAGAACATTTTCAATAGCAGTAATATTCAGATACTGGCCGATAACCCCTGTTGATGCCGCATATACATAATTTTTATCAATCTGAAGTACATTTGCCAGGGATTGTGTCATTGTATGTGCATCTGCCATACCGCGATCACCGGTACAGCAATTGGCATTGCCACTGTTTACAATGACAGCTCTGGCTTTTCCTGATTGTATTCTTTGTTTATCCAAAATAACAGGTGCTGCCTGTACAACGTTTCGTGTAAATAACCCGCTGATTGTGGCTGTTTTTTCTGAGTAGATAAGTCCCAGATCTTTAAGATTTTTCTTTTTTATTCCTGCTGAAATTCCAGAAAATTTAAATCCCGGGCAGGTAATTTTTGATTGATTATTCATTGCTTAATCCTTATTATTTGAGAATTCCTTACCATAAAGCAGGTATGAACTGAGGGTCATTTTTTATGATAAGGAATGCTCGAAAAATAACCTCCCCATTTTCAAAAGTCGGACAGGTCAGACAAGTCAGACTTGTCTGACCTGTCCGACTTGTCTGACTTTACCGAATG
>Ga0272440_1001699_pt1 | contig 17776 bp, 16 predicted proteins | sample SSMMMBAug17_FD_192440 | JGI IMG/M metagenome (GOLD analysis project Ga0272440, IMG submission 192440) | Marine sediment archaeal communities from Little Sippewissett salt marsh, Falmouth, MA, United States - SSM-MMB-Aug17 | ecosystem: Environmental > Aquatic > Marine > Wetlands > Sediment ...
GGTAATTCAATTGCTCAATGGAATAATCGTTCACATGTTGAGAATCTGATTGAAAAAGAACTTTTATAGCGATCTAATTATAGTTATTTCAAGCACAAATTGGCAGGTAACAAAATGAAATACACCTTATAGCATTATTAAATTGACTTTCAAATACAACGATTATATTTAAAATTTATTACTGCCTGTATCCTAAAAAAAATAAATATTCTCGAAGGGATAATCTTTTCTTGATCAGATTAGTTGTGGTTTAAGCTGCCCAGATGCTATAAGATGCTATAAGATGCTATAAGGTGTATTTCATTTTGTTACCTGCCAAATTTTACTTAGGTGACAAAAGGTAAAAAAAATATACTTATAATATACTTATTTGACAGAATTGAACCAATACTATAAGGTCAATGCAAAAAAAATATATCTTTTGAAAAAATTGATTTTAACTTTCTGACCTGTATTAGATACAAAAAAAGAACGACAAATTTTTTTTCATGATTCAAAACGTTACACTATTAACACCAGGCATGACATGCACAACTTACTTGGTTCGAGCAGATTTTCATTTTTTCATACAGAAAAAATTGACTACAAACAATATATTGAAAAAAGTTTTACTTGGAGAGTTTGTTTAAATCCATCAGGAATTGGAGAGTATACTTCAAGGATGTTTGATCATACTTTTTTAGGGCAATGTGTGGTCTTGCGAAAAACTTCCTATGATTTTGGCAATAGTTGGAAAGAATATCTTCCTGAAATTGATTTTAAATCTCCTACTTGGGAAGAAGATCTTCAAAATATATTGGATACACATGTTGAATGGAACGAAAAAAGTTTAGAATATTTTGAAAAGTGCTGGTCAGCAAAAGCTATTACCTTTTTTCTTATTCAGAATATTGAGGAATACAAAAAACAATTATAGGAGAAAGAAAATTCAATGATACAAGAATACTCCCCATATAAAATATTAGCCTTTCCTGAACATATCAAAAAATTGAAAGCAAATGAAATACCGAAGCCAATAAATGCAAATATTAGACTTACAGGCTTTTGCAATGGATCATGTAGCTTTTGTCACTGCAATAAAGTTGAAAATGATATGGGAAAAAATCTTGCTTTTAATATAGATATTTTATTAAAATTTATAGAAGAATTTAATGAAATAGGTGGTAAATCTCTTGTTTTTACAGGAGGAGAACCTCTCCTCCATCCTAATTTTGATTTAATTGTAAACTCAACTGTAACAAGGGGTTTAAAATATGGAATTATTACAAATGGTCTTTTGTTAAATAAATATTTTGACATATTAAAATCTGCTGTATGGGCAAGAATAAGCCTAAATCCAATATTAAAAAAAGACAAAACAGATCTTGTAAAATACATTAAAAGATTGTCTGATGAAGGAGTATTTGTAACCACATCATATATTGTCAATATGTCAAATTTTAATAGACTTTCAAAAGTAATGTCCGTATTAAGTAAACATGGAATTTCTGATATTCGAATTTCACCAGATCATTTTCTTGACGCAAAGTCAAAAACACTACTAAAAAAACAATTGTTGCAATTAGAAGATAATAAAGATATAAATATTATATTACAGGAAGAAAAATTTAGGAAACGTGATTTGATTGAAAATAGAAAATGTTTGTATAGTGAGGTTCAGTTAAGAGTTGATTCATCAGGATTGATTTTTCCCTGTCCTTCTCCAATAGTTGGAATGACAAAAAAATATGCTTATGGAGATTTAAATAAAGATTCTTTTACAGATATTTGGAATTTAAGAAATCCAAAATTCAGAATTAATAAAGATTGCATGAAATTTTGTGTTCATACAATGAAAGTTCAATTTCTTGATTATTGTGTGGGGGAAAAAAATCATGCTGAATTCATCTAAAGACTATATCGGTCAATATAAAAAGATCGTGAAATGCCAGACTAAACTAAATATCAAAGGTACTTCAGGCGGATTCATTACAACAGTACTAATTATGCTTTTGAGGAACAAATTAATTGATGGTGCAATATTAGTTGATTCTAAAGGTATGCATTGTTTTCCGAGAATAGCTAAAACTGAAGAAGATATTGCTAAATGTGCAGGGTCAAAATATCAAAAAATTTCAGTACTTTCTGTTCTCAAAAAACTTGATAAGAAAAAGAAGTATGCCCTTGTTGCTTTACCATGCCATATTAGACAATTAGAAAAAATTTCCAGTGAATTGATAAGACCAATATATTTTAGGATAGGTTTATTTTGTGGTTTTAATTTAGAAAAAAAGACTGTGGGTTGCCTTGCACATTGTCTTGGAATTGAATTTAATAACATTGATCAAGTATGTTTCAGAGGTGGAAAGTTCCCTGGAGGTTTTACAATCAAAACATCAAATGGTCATACTATTTCACTTCCAAAGTCATTTTATACATTGGTGAATAAAATGTTTATTCCTGAAAAATGTTTGTGTTGTGATGATCTGACTGCGGAATATGCTGATCTGAGTGTTGGCGATGCATGGGAGGAAACAGCCTTTTCCAGAGTAATTCTTCGAAATGACAGAGCTCTCAATGTATTACAAGTAGCAAAAGATGTGTTATTAATTAAAAATAGTGGATTCGATGATATCATTGAAACACAATGGCATCTGCTTCAATATAAAAAGCATGGCGTTGAAATACGAAAAAAATATTTCGGTCAGAAATATAAAGTTAAAATGGGAAATTATGAAAAATTAATATCTTATTACTACCTTGGTGAAATCCTTTTTTTTAAAAAATTTAGAGCTCACATTTTAAAATTAAACATTCATCAATTACTGACTTTAAACAAATGGCTTAGAAAATTTGATATGTTTTTAGGAAAATGGAATAAAAAAGCGTTTTCTCATTTACAACCTAAAGGAAGTATTGTGGAAAAATAATTTTACAGAACAAGGAAAAATACATGAACAACTTTCCAGAGTGTTTATTATGTAAAAATAATCATAAAGTTGAACAAGTCACACATCATGAAACTTTTGAGGGTAATATCTATTATTGTCATAAATGCGATTTTGGATTTTGTTCACCAATGCCAAATGATATAATTTTGCACAATTATTATACAAAAGAGTATCGAGTTAAGCGAGGAAATAATTTTTCTTATTCTTATAAATTAAAGGGGTATAAATATGCATGGAGCCGTTATAAATACCTTTTTGACTTTTTACCAAAACATAAAGATAGCATTTCTGTGCTTGATATTGGATGTAGCTTTGCACCTCTTTTAGAATATTTTCATGATAATGGAGCTGTGGTTTACGGAACTGAATCAAATATTCAAGCAATAAAGAATACTTCCCCTAACATTGCAAATCGAACCAAACAGGAATTCGATTTTTATCAGGAATATTCAGGGAAACGATTTGATGTGATCGTACTTTCTCATGTGCTTGAACATTTTAATAATCTGGAAAACTTAGCTAAATGTCGTGAACTTTTAAAAGAAGATGGCATTCTCTTTGTTGAGGTGCCCAATGAAGATCGTACCTACATTGATTATCGGAAGATCAGGGGTTTTGGTTCTCATTTGATGTGGTTTTCTCATAGGGCACTAAAGCGTCTTGGAAAAAAGTTTGGATTGGAAATTGTTCCGAATTCAGTGAAAACGTACAATACAAAAAAAGGATTCATTGATTTTCTTCCGCAAAATCATCCTTTGAAAATTAAATATCAAAAAGAATGGAAAAAGAAAGAATGGGGAGATTCTTTTGAACCTAATCTATTATTTCGATTTATTCCAACCAGGGTTGCTTGCAGGTTTTTATCAAGCAAAATTTATGCAAAAATGTTTCATGTAAACTTTTTTAGTTCTTCAGAGCTTGGAGCAATAATTCGCATCATATACAGGGTACCAAAATGATATATTTTTTTTTCAACAATATGATAGACTTCAATTTCATCGCACCTGCTTTAATTTTTGCTCAAGAAAAATCTCATTGGAAAAATAAGATAAAATTACTTTTTTTCTTTGAAGATTTATATAAACCAGAAAAAAAAATATATTTTAAAAAGCTAAAAAAAAATATATTATCATTTGAATTTGTTAAAGCATTTGATCATATTGAACCAAATACATTAAAGGAATTAAAGTCAACTTTAAAAAAAATAGATGGTGTTCTCCTTTCCAGCACGGCATCAATTTTTCGATTGGTTTATCAAAAACAAATTCTTAAAAGAAAAAAAATTTTTAAAAATAATCTAAGATTAGTTGCCTTTTCAAACAATGAGTTTTTTGAAGAAATAATAAATATTTTAGATTTAATAATCTTAAGCGGCCCCTATGATAACGTTAATTTTCCAGAAAAAATTACTCGTTATGGATTGCCATATTGGGATGCTTTCAGAGCTAATTTTGTTGATCTATCTTCAATGTCACCAGTCATATTCAATAAAGATAGTTATAGGGTTATAATTCCAGAAACAGTAATAGATGGTGACCTTTGGTATCAATATATTGAAAAGTATTTTACGGACAATTATTCTCAAAATACTGAATATTTTATTAAAGCAAGATTAAAAACGGAAATAAATACAAAAAAATTTGATACATTCTTTTCAAATTACAAAAAATATTCTAATATTCATTATATTTATGATCCTTTTTTTTATACAACCGTTCATCTTTTTCGGAATTCACACGAAGTTATATTTTGTTTTCCAAATTCTAATATTATAAGGGAGTGTATATGCTGTAATTTAAAAGCAACCTATCTTTATACTGATAAAGAATATAAAGATAGTACACGTCCTTTAAGACTAAAAAGTGCTTATAAGGATTACATTCATAATCCAAAATTAGCCTTAAAAAACAACATTACTTTACATGCTAATAATTCGAAATATATTTTTGAACAAATTCAAAAATTAATATAATTATGGATATGATAGTATGGTTTTAGCTGCACTTATCACAGTAAAAAGATTTTCTGAACGAATTCCAAATAAAAGTTTTAGACCTTTTGCGGATACGAATTTGCTTGAGTTGAAAATTAATCAATTAAAAAAAGTGAAAAGATTAGATAAAATTATAGTTAACTCTGAAGATAATATGTTGCTTTCTATGTCAAAGAGTCTTGGAGTTGAAACAGTTAAAAGAGATCCAAAGTTAGCACAATCAACTACCTTAGCAAATGAAGTTTATCCTGTTGTGGCCAGGGATGCTGATTGTGATATTGTTTTATCAACTATGGTGACGCTACCATTGATATCTGTATCAACATATGAAAAATTTATTGATAGCTACTTTAATCTAGAAAAAGAATACGATAGTATAATCTCGGCTTATTCTATCAAAGAGTTTTTTTGGTATAAAAATAAACCTTTGAATTATGATATTGATAATAAACCAAAAACTCAAAATCTTGAGCCATTAAAAAATGTTAACTCGGCCATTAATATTCTTCCAAGAAAATTAATGATTGAAAGAAAAACAAATATTGGTTTTAAACCAAAAATTGTTGAGATGCCGGAAATAGAGGCCGTTGATATTGATTATCCTTTTCAGTTTTATTTGGCTGAATTATTGTATAAGCATATAAATTCGCTTAAAATAAAATCAGAGTTAATGGTGAAAGAATAATTTTTTATTTCAATATATTATCAGATTTGTGGATAATTATTACGAAGGAGTGAAATAATTGATACATAAGATCAAAAAATTAAAATCTGTTGATGTAGCAGGTATTCAATGTGGAAAAATTCCTTTTTTTCTTATTGTTGGCCCCTGTGTTATTGAAGATAAATCACTGATGATACAAACAGCAGAAAAAATCAAACGGATTGGAGAACGGTTAGATATTCCAGTAATATTTAAAAGTTCTTTTCAAAAAGATAATCGAAGCAGACCAGGGCATTACAGAGGGCCAGGAATAGAAGAAGGCTTAAAAATTCTTGATACGATCAAAAATATGTTTGAAATACCCGTTATTTCAGATGTCCACCACGTTAATCAAGTAAAAATGGCATGTGATGTTCTGGATATTTTACAAATACCTGCGTATCTGTGTACTCAAACTGATTTATTAGAAGCTGTAGCTATAACAGGGAAGGTAATAAATCTAAAACATGGCCAATTTATTGCACCTGAAAACATGACAATCCCAATATCTAAGGCAACAGGTAAGGGAAATGATAAATTAATTTTGACGGAAAGGGGATACACTTTTGGATATAATGATTTGATCGTTGATCCAAGAAGTTTTCATATCATGCGTGAATTGGGTTATCCAGTTGTATTTGATGTCACACATAGCGTAAGAAAATACGGAATACCAAGTTCTGACATGTCAGGTGGTCATAAGGAATATCTATCTGTACTCGGCCGTGCTGGCGTTGCAACAGGAATTGATGGGTTATTTGTTGAAGTTCACCCTGACCCGATAAAAGCAAAATGTGATGCAGCAACTCAATTGAATTTAGAAGATCTTGAAGATTTCTTAAAACCATTATTAGCCCTAAATGCGGTGATAAAAAATATTTAAAACACGACGCAAAGCTAAACACTTCATTGAAGTATTTGGCTATCAACGAGTTTAATGTCGTGTTTAACTAAAAAACTAAGAGAGGAAAAAATGAAACTATTTTTAGACACAGTTTTAACTCATGAAGTTGAAATGGCAGTAAAATTTGGCTTTATTGAAGGTGTTACTACAACACCGACTTTTATGAAACGACATGGAATTACAGATGTTGACAAAGAAATTCAAAAAATTTCTGGATTAGTTAAGGAAGTTCATGTCGAGGCTCTCGGTGATTCTCCCGAAGAGATAATTGACGAAGCAAAAAAACTTTCTGAAATTGAAGGAATAAAAAATTCTCTTATATTTAAAATTCCGATTTCCAATAAGGGGCTATCAGCTACACATCAACTTGTTCGTATGGGTTTAAAGGTAAATGTACATTTGATTTATACGCTCAATCAGGCTTATATGGCTGCAATGGCAGGTGCTTCATATGTCTGCCCTCTTGTCGGTCGTTTGTCAGATCAAGGTCATGATTCCATGTCTTTAATTAAACAAATTTCAGAAATGATTGAAACATATCAGTTTGATACGAAAGTCATGGTTTCATCTGTCCGTATGCCAGAACATGTAAGACTTGCGATAATTAATAAAGCTCATGTCATAACAGTACCCTGGAAAGTTATGAAAATTTTATCACATAATAATTTCACAAGTAAGGGAATTGATGAATTTACTATAGATTCAAAGTTGACAACATATACTGTTGAACAATTTATGTCAGATAATCATGTTACTTTGTCAAAAAATATTACCGTTGAAGAAGCTATTAATATACTTACAAAAAATAATACAAAAGTTATATCTGTGGTAGGCGAGTCTGGCAAATTAGTTGGAATTTTTTCAGATGGTGATTTAAAAAGAGCACTGAAACGATATGGTCGTTCCGCATTTGACATATCTTTGAACGAAGTTATGAACTCCGACCCATTGAAAATTCATGATAGTGCATCTCTTGCCCAAGCTGTTGAAATGATAAAAAAATTTAAAGTTTCAGGTCTTGTAGTGATTGATTTAGATGAAAAACCAAAGGGGATTATTTTTTCCACCAGTTTAGTAAACGAAGGACTGATATCTTGAGTTTTTATTGTAAGGAATTAAGACTGCAAAAATGAATTTTTTGTACATCTGGTAGGTTGCAATAAATTCATTTTTGTTTTCCTGTTTTGAAAGCTGGAACGGTCACTTAATAAACAAGTATACTTAACCTGTTTTAATTGTTGGATTATTGTAGCACAATTTGTCAAATTGTGTATGAGTGAATGACAAACTTAAGTTGTTCAATTTTTGTTTAATTAACTATGAATTATTTTTAGAAAGAAAAATTTTGATAGATCCTTCCAGAATACACGATAGTAGAAATACAACCAATGAGGAATTGAATTACAGGGTGAGATTAGAAGAATATTACCAAAAAAGCATTGGTTCAAATGTTGAAAAATTAGAAAATTTTCCAAAATATGTACCTAGGCAGTCTTTGACAAAATTTCTTGCAAAAAATGAACTATTCAAAAAAGTACTGAATGTTCATGGTGATATTATAGAATGCGGTGTATATTTAGGTGGGGGGCTATTGTCTTTTGCACAACTGAGTTCTATTTATGAACCAATGAACCATAAAAGAAAAATTATCGGTTTCGATACATTTTCAGGCTTTGAAAAACTTTCAAATGAAGATTCAAAAAGTGTATCTGCATTATCTAAACCTGGTGAGTTTGCAGTAGACTCTTACGAAGATTTAAAGCAATGTATACAGCTATATAATTCAAATCGATTTTTAAATCAAATCTCAAAAATAATAATAATAAAAGGAAATATTACAAATTCGTTACCAATTTACATTGAAAATAATCCACATACAATAGTGAGTCTATTGTATTTAGACGCTGATGTTTTTGAGCCTACAAAAATAGCATTAAGTCAGCTTGTACCACGAATACCAAAAGGAGGCATTATAGCTTTTGATGAGCTAAATGATCCTGCATGGCCCGGGGAGACATTAGCTGTTTTAAAAACTATTGGTATTGATAATATTCGAATTCAGAGATTTCAATTTGAACCGAATATCTCTTATGCAGTGATGGAATAAAAAAATATGAAATCAATATGGTTAATCAGACATGGACAAAGTCGTTCTCAGACTGGAGAAGAAGGATGGGCTGATCCGTCATTATCCGATCTTGGTGTACGACAAGTTAAGTGCTTAAAACCTGTTATGGTGGAACAATATTTTGATCATATTCGGATAAGTCCTTTACTTAGAGCCAGACAAACCTATGAATTGGCTCTAATAAAAGGAAATGACATTTCATTAGATTCACGTTTAATAGAATGTTCATATGGACGAAGCTATAATGAAATTCTTCCTTATTTACCACCTAAAAATTATAAAGCGGATAATTATCAAGCCTGGGATTTATCAGTGAAAGAGCGTGTCAGATCTCTGTTTAACGAATTGAGAAATCTTTCTGGTGAGTCTATTCTACTTATTGGCCACTGGGCGTTTTTTAGCGTTTTAGCATTGTATTCTATGGGTATTATTGACCTTGATGAACCTTATCGTCATTCCACTAAAAGCAGTATGGTTATGGATAACGCTGCTTTTTCTATATTGGTTCTTAATCACCCTAGATATGGTAATTCAATTGCTCAATGGAATAATCGTTCACATGTTGAGAATCTGATTGAAAAAGAACTTTTATAGCGATCTAATTATAGTTATTTCAAGCACAAATTTTACTTAGTAGGTGACAAAAGGTAAAAAAAAGATACTTATTTGACAGTATTGAACCAATACTATTCAATTTTTAACATTTTGGGAGGACTAATAGGAACCAATGCAAAAAAAAAATATATCTTTTGAAAAAATTGATTTTAACTTTCTGACCTGTATTAGATACAAAAAAGAACGACAAATTTTTTTTCATGATTCAGAACCATATGTATATAAATTTTTCACGGAGGGTTGGGAGTTTGCGGATAAAACAGAGCAAGGTATTAATTGTGGTTATTATGATTATCAGCTTATACCAAATTTTATAGGTCTTATAAAAAACAAAAAAAATTCTAACCGTGGATATGTTTGCAAACGATTTAATGAATCACAGGTACTTGTTAATTATCCAAGAAGAAATAGTATTAAAACAATTTTGAAAAAATATGTTCGTCAAGAAATTAGTCTAAAAAATTTGTTGATGCCACAGTACAAGCCAAAAAAGCAGCATTTAATTGAATTGTTATTTAGTATATTTTCAAAATCTTTAAGGACAGGGGTAATATTCACTGAATTAAATCCCATTCATGTTTGGACTGATAACAAAGGATATTATATTTTAGACCTTGATTCCTTAAGAGAACTTGATTGGCTGTTTTGTCAAGATCGAAATGATCCTGAGTTTATGAGAAAAATTGGCAATTGTAATGCCTTTAATAGAGGATTGAGAGAATTAATTGAGTTTCATGGATTAAAATATCCATTCAAAATCAACCAATATAATAAAATTATTCCTTTTTGGCAATCATTTATTCAGGTAAACAAATTAGCTTTTCATTCACTTAATCTTGCTAATATAACAAGAAACGAACCTTAATAATTTAGTAATACATAGTATTTACTGATTATGTGTGTATTGGTGTCAAAGATTGGGTTTGTTGATGTCAAACATTGAATTTGTGAATTGTAATATAATTTGCTTTACTTTCAAAGTATACGAAATTTATAACATTAAGTAAAATGACTGCCAGATACAAGGCTATATCGCGCCGGGATAAGAAGGTAAAATATATATTGCAATAAAAAATATCTAAGACCGTAAAAATTTGGTTGGATTCTTTAAAATCACTATGTTATATCAATTATTTTGATTATTAACTAGTTTTTCGATGACTGCAAGCTCAATGAATTAGTATTGAGCAATCTATTTACTAAACAATTTTATTATAAAGTATATGTTTTAAGGAGGCCAAAACGTATACTTTATAATATCTACATTATGTTTTACTACTACAATATATGATAGAAGCAATTAAATACTACTAACATATATTGTAGTAGTAAAATAAATCATAAAAAGTTTTGATACAATTAACTTTCTAATGTTAATGATATAGGGATATTATAATTTAGATATAATATCAAATTAATTCTAACTAAACTAAATAGTAAGATATTCAAAATGTAAAAAAATGTTAACTTCCATATTGTTTCAATAATTCAAGAATAATGCCAACTAAATAATTCGGTCATAGAAAAATATATAAGAATGGAAAAATTATGTTACAACAGAGAACTAAACATTTTAAAACCCCAAAACCAAAATATGATCTTTCAGACGATCATTTATTTAGCAAACGAATGTGCTTGTGATAATTATGCAACATTTCCTGAAAAAACAAAAAATGAATTGCTGTATTCATTTGATGGTAAGATAAGAATTCATTGAATCAGCTAAAAAGTGTGTCAAACATGTTGTAACCCAGGTACTGAAACAAATCATAATAGATAGACAGTTTTCAGTACATCGTGTGAGAAAGATAGTTGAACGCTTAGACGTAATAAATATTCAATGTTTCAGCGCCATTCTGAATTTAGAACAACTGAAAACAGTTGGGCACTATAGAATAATAGATAAATTATTAATACAAATATGGCATTTAATTCAATAGACTTTGCAGTTTTTTTACCGATAGTATTTGTTTTGTATTGGTGTATAAAAGATATTCACTTAACAATACAAAATTGCTTAATAGTTATTGCAAGTTATATCTTTTATGCATTTTGGGATTGGCGGTTTTTATCACTACTATTATTCAGTACAATCGTTGATTACACTGTTGGAATAAAATTGCAACAAGAAAAGAACCTCTTAAGGCGAAAGATATTACTCTGGATCAGTATTTTGGTAAATATTGGTATTTTAGCTTTTTTTAAGTATTGTAATTTTTTTATAGACAACTTTGTTGCTGTCTTTTCTTTTTTTGGAAAGACTATTGATGTAAACTCTCTGAACATAATTATTCCTGTTGGTATTAGTTTTTATACATTTCAAACGTTAAGTTATACAATTGATGTTTACAGAAGACAATTAGAACCAACCAAAAATTTTATTGCATTTTCTGCATTTGTTAGTTTTTTTCCGCAATTAGTTGCAGGGCCAATTGAACGAGGAAAACATTTACTACCTCAATTCTTTTCAAAACGAGTGTTTGACTACAAAGAAGCTGTTAATGGAATGAGGCAAATACTCTGGGGCTTATTCAAAAAAATTGTAATTGCTGATAACTGTGCTACATTTGCAAATTTGATTTTTAATAACTATTCCGATTATTGTGGAAGCACATTACTTCTGGGGGCTATCTTTTTTTCATTCCAGATTTATGGTGATTTTTCTGGCTATTCAGATATAGCGATAGGTACAGCAAGATTATTTGGTTTTCATCTAAAACAAAACTTCAACTTCCCCTATTTTTCTAGAGATATTGCTGAATTCTGGAGGAGATGGCATATTTCTCTTTCAACCTGGTTTCGTGATTATTTATATATCCCTTTGGGTGGAAGTCGTTGTGTAACTTGGATGAAAATAAGGAACACTTTTATCATTTTTATTGTCAGTGGATTCTGGCACGGTGCAAACTGGACTTTTATTTTTTGGGGCGGCTTACATGCTATTTACTTTTTACCTCTTTTATTAACCAATAAAAACAGGATTCATTTTGATGTTGTCGCGCAAGGAAAATACTTCCCCACTTTTAAAGAAACCTGTTGTATGTTATTTACGTTTACTTTTTGTGTTTTTGCATGGATATTTTTTAGATCTGAAAGTATTGTGCAGGCTATAAATTATATATCTGAAATATTTTCCAGTACTCTATTTTCTTTTCCAGATTTTAATGGAAAAAAAGATGCTTTAAAGATTATTGGTATTGTTACAAGTTTTATGATCGTTGAATGGTTTGGAAGAGATGGACAATATGCTATTGAAGGTATCGGGAATATTTGTAATAAGTTTTTTCGCTGTTTTTTTATCTGTTTTTTGATGTTTATGATATACTTTTTGGGACAATTCTCTGAGAGTGTCGAATTTATTTATTTTCAATTTTAGAGCCTTACAGATTATCTTGTTTGAAAAAACGACGAAAATTTTCATGACCATGACTAAAATTGGGTTGTGGAATACCCACACTTTAGTTAACCAAATAAATATAATCAAAGTAAGAATATAGACGAATACTATGCGAAATTTTTTAATTAACTGCTTTAATTTCTTTTTAATGTTAATTGGATGTAATGTGCTGTTATGGTTTGCTGCAAAAAATCTATATTATAAAAACTATCATGAATACTCTTTAGATTATCGCTCATATTTATTAGCTGACTCACATGGCTCTTTTTTGAAGAATTTAACAGAAAAGTATGGCGTTTATAATTTTTCTGGTAATAGTGATTCATACTTCGATATGAAAAGAAAAGCTATTTTTTTAGTAAACAATACTAATCTTAATAAGTTATACATTACAGTTGATGATCATACTTTAAGCCTTTACAGAGAAAAGTCTAATAGCGCAGATAGATCGAATTATTTTGTTATACCTGAAGGATGCAGAACAAATTATGAGTATTTAAAATATAGATATTTGAAGTGTGATATTGTTTTTTTTCAACCAACTACAAGAACCATTTTAAAAAGTTTGTTGTTTCAAAAACAAAGACAATATTCATAAACAATAAGAAAAAAAAGAAAAGGTCAAGCTGGGAACAATTAAGTAGAAAAATAAGATATCAAAAAGCAAAAAAAAGGTTCAAAAAACAATTTCCTCCAAATTCAGCATATAGCAATTCTTTACATGAATCATTTCTGGATATCATCAAGTTATGCAAAAAAAACAATATTGAACTGATTGGAATTAGATTTCCATTATCATCCGAATATATAAATGTTTTGGGCGATAAAACATGCGGTACTGATAAAATTCTAAAGTCACGTGGATATAAAGTTTTGGACTACAAAAACGCATTGTTAAATCAGAATCAATTTTTCTACAATCAGGATCATTTAAATGAAATTGGTGCGGCTAAATTTGTAGAATTATGGCTAAATAAATAACTAAACGATAACAAAAGTGGTTTCCAAATTATAACAGTTTTTAGTTTTATAAAAACACAACGAAAGGTATTTCAATGGATGATAAAAATATATGCGCTCAATGTGTTTGTTACAATCATGAAAAACAAAACTGTAAGTATAAATCAAACAATGGTAGCTTTAAATTCCTTAATAAATTGATCAACAGAATTTTTCCTGTTGATCAAGTTTCAAGCAAGCCTCTTAGAAGATTTGAAAACGGTTTTGAATGGCAAATGACAGATGGTAATGTATACGTAGAACGTAACATTTCAAATATAAGAAGATGTAGTTATGGTGTTATTGTTTCTAATTACTTAAAAATTAAAGATAGCATAGTTCTTGATATTGCACCCAGAACAGCCAGATTTCTGACACGTTGCCAGTTAAAACTAAATAACTGTCAATACTATTCGATTTCAGGAAGCGATAATGAACTAAAAAAAGGTAAAACGACAGCGATTGCCCCTGAGGACTGTCCTGTGCTAACGCCTGGAAGTTATCACGCCTATACTTCTGAATTGTCAAAATATTTTAAAGCAGATTATTTTGACTTTATTATTGGTACGCAGAGTTTTGAGCATTGGCGTGAAGCTGATATTTGTGAGCAAAAAGGTCAAAATGCTTATGAAATTGGACTCAATAACTGTTATACAATTTTAAAACCTGGTGGTTGCTTTTTACAAGACGTTCCAATTGGTCTTCATGGTGACAATATGTTCATATCAAGAGATATTAATGCTATTCTTGAATTATTTGATTCAGATAAATGGAAAAAAGTTACTGTAACTGAATGGGGAAAAGAACTTGCTATGAAAAGAAATGCAAATAAGTGGATAGGGTTTGTTAAAGCTATGAAAAAAGCTGATAATTATAAGGATAGATAAGTATTACCTAAGACAATAAATAAGTAAATAATATTATGAGGTATAATTTATGTTATCACGGATAAAGAAACGTTTCTCAACTCAAAAATTTGATCTTTCAGGCAAGCAACTGTTTACTAAGTTAAGAATCGAAATCAATTCGGACTGTACTCGAAAATGTAAATTTTGTCCAAGGACATTTGATCCTGAAAGAAAAAATATTCATAAAAAAATGCCTGAAGAAACAGTTTTATCAATCATTGATCAATCAATTGAAATGGGGTTTAAAGGTGATGTCGGGTTTGACTTTTATAATGAATCTACTATGGATGACAGACTACTATTTTTTATTAATTATGTTAGAGATAAAAAACTACCTGTCACTTTGGTGACTAATGGTGATTTGTTAATGGTAAAAAAAAAATATGCTTATGAATTACTGCATTCCTCTACAAATGTCTTTATTTCTCTTTACGATTATGAAGATTTAGAAGGTAGAAATCAATTAATTGAAAAATGGACAAAATTTATCAATGACCTCAAAATTCCCATCACAAAAGTCAATTTTAAGGGAAATTATTTTGAATTTGGCAATAGAGCAGGAAGTATTGAAAGATGTGATCTTTACAATTACAAAAAAGAATTAGATGACAAAGTGCCTATTAAAGCAGCATGTAAAAAATTTCTTTCAAAACTTAATATACGTTATGATGGTGAAGTAGCCATTTGCTGCGAAGATGCATTAGTTAAATGTTCGTTAGGAAATGTTAATAGGTATTCTGTTTCTGATATCTGGTTAGGCGAAAGAAGGCTGCAAATTGCTAAACAACTTGCTCTTGGTAATAGAGAAAAGGTCTCGCCCTGTAATATGTGCGTAAAAGGGATATTAAATGTATAAGAGACGTGGAAAAAATCATGCCAAAATTTTTAATGACATATACGAGAACCCTGTTCCAGAAAATCTGATAGCTTTTTTGCTGGCAATTTGGAAACGTATAAAATGCATTTCAAATACTAAATAATAGGATCTTTTTTTAATAGTTTAATATTATTAGGTTATGACAAACAGAGGTAGATATAAAAAAACATATTTATAATATTTTGAACCAATTTTATAACTATTTTATACTTATTTAATTTTGTTTTAACATTTTGAAATAAATGATATTTATTATTTTTTGATTCGATATTTGTATTATAAAAATTCACCTTGTTAATATGCCTTATAAATACAGATTGTGACTCTTATCTTGTAATATGAATAGGATGAAAAAATACTAACTGTGATATGTATGTAAACGATTTAAGATATTGTAATATTATGTTAATTGTACTAAAAAACAATATACAAGCAATTTTAAAAAAAAATTTTTGTCAGGATTCATGAATAACAAGATTATTGGTACCACAATGCAAGCCAAACAATAAATGCTTAGAATTGAGCAAAAATAAATACCATTTCTTTTAACCCAAAGGATCGAGTTTCACCGAGATTTAAATTACCTTATCACCCCAAGAAGTTGAGCTATTTATTTTTGAACGATTCCTTAAAGAATCGACTGGTATATTGCGAAGACTTAGGAGAGGAGATTCTGATTTTTTTACGAAAAAAAGTAAATCGTGACTTATTTAACAAAGGCCTTAAAGAATTAATAGAATTTCATGGGTTAAGATACCTGTTTAAAATAATAACTAAGAATAATATCCAACTATTTGGTTAATCTTTTGTAAGGAAAATTGATTAGTCGATAAACTTGAATAACTACAATTGAGAATAATACATCATGACTGATAAAATGGGAATTTTTATAAGAAGTAGTGGCGAACGAACAGAAAGCCTCACTTATGAATCATGCCTAAAAGGTATTGACAAAAGTAATATCCATATTATCAAAAATTATTATCCTTCATGGAAAGCATATGAAAAAATGTTTAATGATGCAAAGACTATTGGGTATGATTTTTTTTTAGGAATAGATGCTGATATTGTCCTAAAAGAAAACTGGTTAAGTATTGTAGAAAAAAAAATTCGGACAATTCAAAATGAAGACTTTTTTGTAATAACCTTTCACATGAATGATCCTTTTATAGGAAATGCCGATAGAGGAAACCATTTTTATAATGGCAAATATTCGTCTGAATCACTTCATATCCTCAAAACAATTACATGGAAAACATTGAAACCAGAAATCTTTATACGAAATTATATTGATGCAAAAACATTTGTTTTTGATGATATTATTGGTTATCATGGATTTGAGCAGTACTACAGAGATATTTTTTATAGATTTTGGATCCAATATAAGCGAAACCACTCGAATATATCGAAAAATAAATTATTTAACGATAAGATAAAAATTGACGATGATTTAAGAGTTGCAAGAGCAGGCTGGAATAAAAGCAAAAAAGAATTTATAAAAATTATTCTTACCAACAGATTAAAAATATTAAATATCAATCCAAATAATAAGAAAAAAATGACTTTTGAAAAACATCTTCAAAAATTAGATTGTGAAGAAAAACCTCTTCTTTCAAAAAGTTTGTTACAATTTTATGAAGAACGAAATAATAATTAAATTAAAGAAATTAATTAAAAATGTTTATACAAACAAAAGCTCGATTAAGAATAATAATGAAAATGTTCGAAGGTTCTATGCTCAACTACCTTTTATTGTATGTTTTGGCGCTTGTTTCTTCGATTCTTGAATTTCTCGGAATAGGACTTGTTTTTCCACTGATTTCATTTATTATTAATGCTGATAAAATCGAAAACCTACCACCTTTCTTTACTCAAATAATTCAGACAATGGATATATCCCTTAATCTGGAAATAGTATGTGTTCTGTTGATAGCTGTGTTTGTCATAAAAAACATATCAAATTTTTTTGTTGATTTTGGAAATGCTAAGTGTACGAATCTAATACGCGGAAAATGGATGAAGGATCTATTTGATAAATATATTCATTCAAACTATACTTTTTTTATTCACAGAAAACATGGTGTGCTTATTAACAATCTTTTTACTCTAACGGACCAGAGCATAGCAGGATTCAAACAATTAGTCAGTATCTTCATGTTTGGCAGTTCGTGTGTCATTGCGATGTTAGCTCTTTTTATTATTTCCTGGCAGATCACTTTTGTCAGTTTGTTCGTGCTTGTTTTAATCTATTTTTTTGTAAGTAGCCCATTAATGACAAAAGCTATGAAACTTGGTGCTTCAAGATTGAGAGTATATCAGGTA
>Ga0272440_1001700_pt1 | contig 17775 bp, 7 predicted proteins | sample SSMMMBAug17_FD_192440 | JGI IMG/M metagenome (GOLD analysis project Ga0272440, IMG submission 192440) | Marine sediment archaeal communities from Little Sippewissett salt marsh, Falmouth, MA, United States - SSM-MMB-Aug17 | ecosystem: Environmental > Aquatic > Marine > Wetlands > Sediment ...
ATTATGGGAGGAAATCAAAATGATCAAAGTTTTCGAATATGCCAAAGAAAAAGGCTTTGATGAAGGCTATGATAAAGGCAAAAACGATGGCTATGATAAAGGCAAAAACGATGGCTATGATAAAGGCGTATTAAGCACTGCAAAACAAATGCTGCTTGAAATACTTGAAGAAACCATCGAAGTCGTACCAGAATATATTGAAAAGAAAGTGCAACAAATAACAAGTCAAACAACCTTGAAAGGTTTGGCACGTCAGGCAATTCATTGCAATAATATCAATGATTTTAATAAAAAGCTTGCAATGGCAGTTGTTTAGGATTTTTTTGTACGATCAAGTATAATGAGTACATTATTTTCAAAGCATTCCTAAGTAGCCTTAAAGGTAAATAAATTATGGCAAAAAAAACATTTGAATCGGCAATTGAACAGCTTGATACAATTGTCCGAGAATTGGAAACAGGCGATATCCCTTTGGAACAGGCAATTAAGATATTTGAAGAAGGCATTAAGCTATCGCAATTATGCACAAAGCGGCTAGATGAAACAGAAGAAAAAATGAGCTTGCTCATTAAAGCCGCAGATGGTCAACTAACAAACATTCCTTTTGAGTGAATTCATGTTTGATTTCAAACAATATATGAAAAATCAGCAAAAGCGTGTCAATGAAAAATTGGCATCACTGTTTGCAAAAACCCCGCAACAAAGTCGATTGTTATTTGCCATGCAATACAGTCTTATGGCCGGTGGAAAACGCATTCGTCCTATTTTATGTATCAGTGCGGCATCGGCAATTGATGAAAATCATCAAGATGTGCTTCCTGTTGCATGTGCAATCGAGTGTATTCATACATATTCATTAATTCATGATGATCTGCCATCAATGGACAATGATGATTTACGAAGGGGAAATCCCACATGCCACAAAGCATTTGATGAAGCCACTGCCATATTGGCAGGTGATGCCTTGTTGACATTGGCATTTGAGATTCTCTCTGATATAACAATATCTCATCATGCACCTCAAATTCATCTGAAACTTATTCATATCATTGCTAATGCTGCTGGACCTTATGGCATGATTGAAGGCCAAATGCGCGATATTGAATCAGAAACAAAACAATTAAATGAAAATGAGCTGGAACAATTACACAATTTAAAAACAGGAGCGTTGATAACAGCATCGGTGAATGCGGGTGCCATTCTGGCCAAAGCGACACGCCAACAACAAGAGTGTTTGAATATTTACGCTCATAATATTGGTCTGGCATTTCAGGTCGTTGATGATGTTTTGAATGTGAAAGGTGATCCTGAGCGTTTGGGAAAGGCTGTTGGTACTGATACTCATTTACAAAAAAATACCTATCCTGGTCTAATAGGTGTTTGCCAGGCTGAAGAAAAAGCCAGACAACTGGTAAATAATGCCATTGAAAGCTTGCAGAAGTTCGATGATCGGGCTGAACCACTCCGCGCAATTGCCAATTATATTGTCCGCAGGGATCGTTAATCTTAATTGTATGGTGGAAAGCATATTTCGAAAAATATGCGCCTCCATCAAGGCACAGTCAAACGCAAAAAAACCGCCATCGACCGATTTGCGATGTTCACACGAACATTACTATCACCTGCAACCTTACCTTTATCTGAATTTGGAATACTGTTTCCAATCCCACCACTTGACATGACTGCTGGCGCAATAAATTCCGCTTTATGAATTTGTGGATCATCCTCAATCACTTCAAATGGTAATACAGTAATGGTAATCATGCCTGGATTAGAAATATCCAGACCATCACTTGCTGTAAAATTCAAAAACACTGTACCTGTATAATCACTATCTGGCGTATAATACAGATAGGGCGCATTACCAGAAATCATTCCATATTGCGGTTCATGAACAATTGTATAGTCAAATGTCTCACTGTCTGGATCAAAAGCTGTTAATGTAATTGCAACTGGCTGATTCTTTCCTGTAATTACTGTTTGATTTTGTGCCACAGGAACATCATTGACTGGGGTCACTGTCAGGGTAATGGGCACAATATCTGATAATTCATGCCCATTGCCTGTCTGATAATAAAAAATATCTGTCCCTATATAATTTGTATCTGGCTGATATTGAATTAATGGCAGTTCACCAAACAATTGACCATGCGATGGTTGGGATTTGATATAAAAATTTAGCGCATCTACATTAGAATCGTAGCCGGTTAGCGTAATTGAAACCACTGTATCCTCGGCAAGCTGAATATTTTGGGAAAATGCTTTGGGTCTGGTCTCTGATGGTTTCTCATGAATGGTAATATAAACAGTGGCATAGGCAGAACTTTTAGAACCATCATTAACGTAATAGGTAAATATATCACTTCCTGAATAACCATTTGATGGCACATAACTGGCAACAGGTAAATTGCCATCAATGCGGCCATGCAGTGGATTTGATACGATAATCCATGACAAAGAATCATTATCAGGATCACTGGCTGTTAACTCAAAAGAAACCGATGTATCAGATATTGTTTCAATTTGTTTATTGTTTGCAATTGGCGCATGATTGGCCTGAATGATTAATAAACGAATTGTCGCAAGATTTGAGTCGATCTGGCCATCATTGACTTGATAAACAAATTGATCAAATAAAGCTGTTGGATTGGTGGGTGTATATTGAAAAACAGGTCCTGTTCCTGTTATCAAACCATGTTTTGGTAAGCTTGTAATTGTAAAGACAAGTAAATCATTATCTGTATCAGTGGCTGATAAGGTAATTGTCTGGCATTGATCTGCATAAACCACTAATGTCTGGTTTCTTGCAACTGGCGGATTGTTGTCATCCACGTTAGTCACATGAATTTCTATCGAGATTGGATCAGAAAGCATCTGGCTATCATTGATTTGATAAATTATTTCGTCCATTCCAAAAAAATCTGGATCAGGTATGTATGTGAGAAATGGGATATGGCCAGTGATCTGACCATGCTGAGGTTGGGACAAAATAGAATATGTAAGTTGGTCATTGTCAATATCCATACCTGTAAGTGTCAAATCAAGAGACGTATCTTCCAGAACATATAAAGTCTGGTTTTCAGCACATGGCGGATCATTAACAGGTTCAACGATTAACGTTACCTGAGCGGGCACTGACGATTCCATGGCATCGCTTAATTGAAATGTAAATGAATCATTACCACTGTAATTTGCTGATGGCATATAGACCAGATCTGAAAAGTCACCGACAATCATGCCATTGGCTGGTGGTGACAGTAAATTAAATGTGATAATATCGCCATCAGAATCCATGCCTAATGATGCCAATGGCAGTTCGGTATCTTCTAATGTAACAAGATGCAAAGGCCAGGCAATTGGTGGATCATTTACCGGATGAATACTGATTTGGATTGTTGCTGGTATTGATGTCGCGAATCCATCGTTTACTTGAACTGTAAAGGCATCTTCACCAAAATAATCTGTATCAGGCGTATAAATAAGATTGGGTAAGCTTCCTGATAAACTGCCATGAATTGGATAGGAACGAATAATAAATACAATATCCTGTGCATTAAAACTTGTTCCTGTCAGGCGAATTGAAACAGGCGTGTCTTCATCTGTTTCAATAATTTTTTCATCAGCAACAGGCGGCATTTTATTTTGTTTGATTGCATATGCTTTAATACATACATTGCTATTTGAAGAAAAATTTTTCAGATCAAAATACATATCCCCATAGTCACTGACATAACTTTCCTTTGATTCGGCCTTTGCCTGGCTTGAATAATTGTCAATGGGTTTTTCAATTGGAATAGGGTATGCATTGCCCTCAGCTTCAAATGCAACTGTCACTGCAAAGTTTTTTCCTTGCTGCACATTAACAGATTGATCAAGTGGAATATAATAGTAACCCGCATGGCTTAAAAAACCAGTTTGAATATTATCCATCATGGGGCTGCTGGGACGGCCATAACCGCCTAAGTCCTCAAAATTATCATAAATTTGGATATGATATGTTGTGGCAGATTGTGTGGCATAAAATCCAATAGCGGTAATTTCAATATCTTCAGAGGCTGTAAATACATTTGCCGCCCAATCTTTACCATCACCTGTGCCGATTCCACCGGTCCATCCCAGTTGATCATACTGAAATATAATATCAAAGGCATGATTTTCATCCTGTACATCTTGAAAAAAGCCTAATCTGGACATCGCAATGCTTTCATCAAAATAAGAAACATAAAAATAGCCCGCATCACCCCATGTTTCGCCCAAACTATTTCTAACAATAAAAACGCCTGGCCCAGGGGCATCTGTAACAGCCATATGATCATCCCAACCCACAATTACAACTGCATGGTTGGCATCATCAAAAGAGTCATCCGGGTCGTCATAATAATAGGTATGGTAGGTTGAATTATAGTATTTGGCCTGATCCATAAACATCGCACTATACAATGCACCATAAGTCATGATGGCCTGTTTGATATAAGCAATATCATCCAATGTATTTCTGACAGGCAAAAAAACAGCATTGTCAATATATCGTGAGGCATGACATGTTTCGCAAAACGCTGATGATTCCGCATTGTATGGATCATCTGCTTCAAGCACTGGACCTTTATTGAATACAAGATACGCCACACTCATTTTGAGATTCCCACCAGCACAAGGAGACAAATCAAAGCCATGGTTATATCTGAGATGATTTTCAGAAAAGTCCAGGTTCAATTGATAAGTCTGGTTTAAATGTGTCTCCAAGCTGCCATAAGTTGCAAAAGTCCAGCAAGCCCCGCAAGAACCTTGTTGGCGAATGGGGGGCAGCGGGCTGTCTGAAGGGTTGGCATCGTTGTTGGGATCTCGTAAGTCAAAACGTGATTGTAAATTCTCAATGGGATATTCTTCTGGCAAGTGTCTTTCGGATATTACAGGATCTGGAATAAACCCCAGATGTGAAGCTTGATTTCTGAGTCTTGAAGATCGATTTCGTTTGATTGAAACATTTTCCTGGGGCAAAGATTGAATGTATTTCTGGAATGCTGGATTAACTGGTGCAACGTGCATGTCTGGCTTTTGAAGACAAAAAGCCTCGGGCACAAAACACAATATGACAAAAATAAAACAAAGGGTAAAAATTATTCTTTGATTCAAGATGCCATTAAGAAATGAATAATAAATTCTATTGGATATATTTAAATATTTCATTGTTGGCCTCCATTTTCAGCAGTTTTTTTTGACCGCTATCAAAATTCTTATCGACTTCAAAATATATTCCTGTAATTATGGCGGACTGATTTCAAATTATTATTGAAATAACGTAATAGAATCAAGATAACAGAAAAATGGAATTGGATATTCAAGCAGGCTTACCGAAGGGGCACAAAGCTTCAAAGTATTGGCAGCAAATTGGAAAATATTATTTATCCATTTGTCCATTTAGGCATTGAAAAATTCTGCCTACTCCTTGTCATTATTGTCATTAATGGAATAAGGTTTGATCCTGATCAATATTATCATTGTGTGTGACCACCTTATTGATCTTTCCCTGATTAATAAGGCGAAATCGGTCTTGCACCAGCAACGCATTTCAGCGCTTCAATCGCATCCTCAAGTGTCAATTTTCGGTCTATACATTTTGTTTTGTTTAACTCAACATTTGTCATAAGTGGATACATGGAAAAGTCTACCTGATAGAACGTCTTTTCAAAAAATTCGGACTCAACTTGAATCGTATAAGGTTGATCAAACAAAATATTTGCAAAAGTAAACCGCCCCTCAATGTCTGTCGTTGTTATCATGTCTGTGCCAACAAGTTTGACAGTCGCTCCGGCAATGGGTGCATTGTATCCCAAAATATTACTGGTGATTCTTCCAGATCCAAATTGTTTAATATCATTAAATAATGGAAAAGATCTGTGTTCAAAATTATCGAAATATTGTATGGACATATCAAAAAAATGCTTGTGAAAATATGCTGTGAGATGCGGTGAAATAAATATTTGTAAATCGTTAGCAATCTTATAACTCAACTGCTGATCAATATATGCGGATTGACCTAATGGAAAAAAACTTTCAATTCTTGTTGGACCACTCGAGCCAAATTCAACACATTGCGCATAAGTAGAGCGTCCTCCAAAAGGAATTTTCCAAAGATTTGACTGATTTAGTGCGTTTAATAAAGTGGTCTTCGTGATGCTGGCAGGCATTGTATTGTTGATTTGATGAATTATTAAAGATTTTATTTCTGTTAATACTGGATGGTTTATTTGTATTGTACCTCTTCTATCAATACCCCAAGGGCGCTCTCCAAGCTCTGAAAGACTTTCATCAAGGGCCTGGACAATAATACTAAATGCCTTACTTTTCATGGCTTGTGCTAGAGATGTATAGTAAGCAGATCCTGGAGGTGCCAGCATGTTACTATTAAACCAATCATAATTACATCGCCCTTTAAAACTTCTGATAATCACATTCAGTAATCGTCGCTGGTATTCATTACCAAAAAGCTCTATCTCTTCTGCACGAACACTATTTGATTCATCGCCATTTGACAGAACATCCAGATAAGGCGAAAATGTTTTTTCAATAACTTTCCTGATCCAGGTATCCATAAGCATCCAGCCATCAGAGCGATCTTTACCCTTTGCCCAGTTGTTTTTTCCGCCATCAACAAAATGACCATCCCAGGCAATAAGAATGTCAAGCGCTTCTTGACGTTCGCTGGAAGGGTTTGATGCTACTGCTCCTGAAAAGAGATCTTTTACAAATTGCCAGGGATTTCCAGCTTTTCCTATAGACTCAGTCGTTGCAACAGATATAGCCAGATCACGAATATCTTCATACGTTAAATCATTATGTGAATCCAAATAATCATAAATGACATGGCATCGATGAAAAGGGCCAGTAAAGTAAAAAATGTTATTTGGTGAACCACTGTAATAAGGATGCGTTTTATTGTTCCATCCAGCAAAATAATGTCGGCTGGGATTTACAAGATGTGATCTGGGCTTAAGAACATTATCATCCCAATCCATTTGAGGTAATCCCGGGACAGCGCCCTGAGGAAGTTGATGTGCCAATCCTAAAGGATCGTCCGGGCGAACCGGATCTCGTCCAGACATCCAGTAAGCAATGTTTCCATCCCTGTCAGCATAGCAAAAATGCTGGCTGAACGCTAATTTTTCAATACCTTGACCGAATTCCTGAATGCTTTGAGACCGCGCAAAATCAAGAATGGCAGACACCAGGTTGAACTCATGCCCGATGTGCGAATATCGCCAAGAAACAATAGGGTTAGTTGATGATGGAATATAAGTTTCAGGATTAAATGGGAGTGGAGATATTATGGGACGGCCATTGATTTTATAAACAGGTATTGTTATGGATTCTCCGCCTGCTATTGCAATACTTTCAAATCTTTCAAGACATGCTTTGGATGGATCAAAATCAAAGTAAAAATCTGTCGAATGCACATGTCCCACCTGCATAGACCAGGCGTGATGGGGGGTTCGTCCAATAATAATTCCTGGAATACCTGGAATCATCATACCTGAAACATCAATTCCACCCCCCTGTATACTGCATTCGATACATATTGTTGGTGACTCAAACCCCATTTGCGGACCTGCGTATAGAATCGGTTTTCCATCCCTTGTTTTTTCAGGCCCAACAACCCATGCATAACTTCCCATTTTTACATTGGCATTAATTTTTTCCAAATTGTTTTTCACCTGACGTCTAAAATTTTGCAATTGATTAATTGTTTGAGAATAATCTGGAATTTGTGTGAATGGCACCGATGATAGTCTGGTTCTCTTCCCCCTGAATTTCCATTCATCAGGCACATCCTCTTCAAGAATATAGGTTTGGGCATCCGGATCATCTGACCATCGTAAATCTGCGAACATTACCTGACCAATAAGTGTCGTGCCAGGATTTTGTCCGAGCATGGCTGAAATATCTGTTGGATATTTTGCCATCAATCGACCCAATAGTTGAATATTTTCTAGTTGCCCATGTTCAACTTCCAGGGCTTCAGGGTCAAACTGTCTTTGAAGAAAAACTGTCCATGCCAACAGATCAGTGGCTGTCCATTTTGTTGGAAGAAATTCAACACCGGCTTTGAGTCCAAGTAAGACAAACTCCATTGGCATTAGAGATCGATTTTCAATAACATAATCAATTCGCTGATTAATGCCATCAACATAACCTAGAATAATTTTCCTGGAATCCTCATCCAGGGCATCAAAGCCTGCTTTTAACTCATTTTGAGAATATCCCAATGTCCGAATAAAAACATCATTATCTAAATAATTTTGACCCATTAAAGCTGAAAACCTTCCAGTAGCAGCACGTAAATATTGCTCCAGTTGCCATAACCTGTCAGTGGCAACTTGAAATCCGATTTCATGATAAATGTCATAAAGACTTGTATTGTCTGGCGCTCTTAAATACCAGATGCCCATGTCATCTCTTACAATGTTAATGCCTGAATATTCAGCCTGAGACAACTGAAACGATACAAGCACAAAAATACAACTGACTAAAAAAGCACTTTTTAAATGTTTGAACATAATAGAACTCCTTTCGGATAGGTTATAATAGCAGGCCGCTATTACAATTAATTATGTGGAATTACTCAACTAAGTTTTCCGATCTGATTTGTGAAGTCCAAAAATCCTGCGAGCATTAGCGATATAAGTCTCCACCAGTTTTCCAGGCAGTTTTCATTTTTTCAACCGACAAATCGACAATTGGTGTTCCCGCACAACCCATAATTTGAAATTGATCTGTATGCAAAACAATTCCTATGTTGCATATGGCAATATCATGCATCATTGTTTCAAATGCATTCTTGTTTTGGGGTTTTAGGCTCACAATAAAACGCCCTGCAGATTCTGAGAAAAGTAGTTTATCATCAGTTAATGAACCTGCCATTTTACTGATATCAATTTTTGCACCAAGTTTACCTGCCATCGCACACATGGCAGTATGAACCGCCAGTCCACCGCGATAAATGCCATGAGCTGATGACAGAATGCCCTTTTCAACACATTTTGCCAGTGCGGTATAAACTGACCAGTTCTTTTGTGTATTCACTTGAGGAATATTACATCCAGTATATCCAAAGTGATCATAATATTCTGATGCACCAGCTTCATCAAGGGTAATGCCTACAACATAGATAAGATCTTCTGAATGTTTGAAATCTAATGTCAAACATTTTGATATATTGTTTACTCGGCCTACTGCTGAAAATTGAAGCGTTTCAAGGGCCGAAATCTTGTGGGATTCACCATAAGGCCCGGCAAGATGGCCATCAACATACATGCTGTCTTTTCCCGAGAGCAAAGGGATGCCATAAGCCATACAAACATCTTTCAAAGCCTGACAGGATCGTACCAGTTGGGCGGCCTTGAATTTGCCATCTGGATTTTGTGTGGGATGATACTGAATATTTGGCCAACAATAATTATCCACGCCGCCAATATGATCGGGTTGGGCCCCACTGGCAATTAATCGTCGTGTGGCTTCATCAATGGTGCACGCGGTCATGTGATAGGCATCTATCCTGGAATATGTGGGAATAATGGCCTGGGCAAAAGCGAGCCCTGTGGATTTTCCCAAAACTGGACAAATAACCGATGCATCCCCTGGAATATCCCGATCCACACCAATTAAAGGCTTTATTACGCTGGTTCCTTGAACTTCGTGATCATATTGGCGTGCAATCCATTCTTTTGAACATATATTCGGGCGTTTGAGTATATCCAATAACAACTGACTCATGTCATCAGGTGCTTTCATAACAGGTTCATAAAGTCCGCGCATGGATGGCGAGCGCCAATGTGCCTCAAAAGTCCATTGTGGAAATCCAGCAGACAATAAATCCATATCCACATAGGCACAGGTTTTATCATTATATTTGATATGCAGTTTACCAGAATTGGTATATTCTCCAATAACTGTGCTTTCAACAGCGTGTTTATCTGCAAGTAACATAAATTGATTGAGATTTTTTGGGGTTACCGCGACAGTCATTCGTTCCTGGGATTCAGATATCCAGATCTCCCATTGGTCCAGGCCTTCGTATTTTAATGGCACTTTGTTCAGATACACGACACAACCATTTGAAAATCGTGCAGATTCGCCAATAGATGATGATAATCCACCGCCACCATTATCTGTAATAAATTCAATCAGATCCTGATCACGTGCTTCAAGGATGAAATCATGCATCTTTTTTTGTGTATATGGGTCTCCAATTTGGACATGAGCAGCAGGCGTACTTTCTGAAAAAATTTCTGATGACGCTGTCACGCCATGAATACCATCCTTGCCGACACGTCCCCCACACATGATAATTAAATCGCCATTGTTTGTTGTTTTATTTTCAGATGGTTTACCATTAATCAGAGATGGCATCAATCCCAGGGCTGTGACAAATACAAGACATTTTCCGATATATCCAGAATCAAAAAATACCTGACCAAATGTAGTTGGCACACCACTTTTGTTGCCGCCATCACGTACACCTTCAACAACGCCATCTAGCAGACGTCGGGGATGAAGTTTGGGTTTCAGCGGGCCATTGTAGTCTCGATGGCCCACGCAGAAACCATAGGCTCCCATAATAAGTTTGGCCCCTTTTCCTGTGCCCAATGGATCACGATATACGCCCACAATGCCTGTCAGTGAACCACCATAAGCTTCCATGTTGGAAGGCGAATTATGTGTTTCACCAGTAATCACATAATAATGATCTTCATCCAGACGTCCAACACCTGCATTATCCCATAACACAGAAATAACCCAATCCTTCTTTTTTTGAATTTCTAATGTGGGTGATTCAATAAATGTTTTAAACAAGTTGTCAATTGTCTGAGTCTCATTAGTTTCCAAATCAGTATATTGAAACGTGCCTCTGAAGGTATTGTGATTACAATGATCACTTCGTGCCTGAGAAATATATTCCAACTCAATATCTGTCGGATCGGATAAATTAACATATTGTCGGGCCTGTTGAACATCAGAACGAAGAAAGTATTGTCGAATAACTGGGATATCGCTATCCTGAAGTGCCAAATTTCGTTTTTGGCTAAGTGCTTTCAGACGTTCATTGCTTTCAACTGTCAATTCGGTAACTGTTGGGGTATGTTTCAATTCAACACGAGGAATGATATATCCAACCCCTGTTGTCGGATCCCATTCTTTTTGTGAATAAATACGCCATTGCTGGATGATATCATTGGCCAGCAATTCTTTCGCAAGGGTTTCGACCTGATCTCGGGTAAGTTTCTTTCCACACAGACAATATCGTTTTGATGTATAAATTGAAGTACCTTTGTCGAATGTCATATCTAATAAATCCTGAATCGCCTCAACAGCCGTGCTGCCTGGATTATCTCGGACACCTGGACGATATCCAATCCATATGCACCAGTCAAAGGGGATATTCAGTGGCTTTGTATCTGATACCTGGGTTACTGGATGAGTAAAGATTTCTGTTTGAAGCAGTTGAATTTGTTCAACTGAGAAATTTTGATCTGTTGTGACGATATTGACAGTTCTTGCAGAATCTACATTTATATTAAAATACCGGCGGGCTTTGTTCAATAATACAGTCGCTTCCGCATCGGTAATTGATGGTTTGTAAGTTATTTCTATTCTTGATGGCATGATTTTATATTCCTCAGGTTCAATTATTGTTTAACATCACTGAAAAAATTTGGATAAAATTGAAATGCCAGGGAATAATATTTGGTTATAAGGGAATACATTCGACCATCTTTTTTGATAGCGGACAAGAAATTTTCAAAGGCTTTATGCAATTCAACAGCATCCTTTGTAAATCCAACGCCCATTCCCTGAAATTCAGAAATTGGCCCAATGACCTTAATTTCACTTCCCCATTTTTCAAGAGCGACCAAAGCATCAGGTACGTCTAAAATGGTGGCATCCGCTTCCCCCTGAATAACTGCTGGAGCTAATTCTCCAAGACCACCTGAAAAACTTTTGACTTTAGCACCAGCGTCTGTAAGGTTATATAATGACGCATCCAGACAGGTGTTTTTTTTCTCCAAGACTGTCATATTTTTCAACAAATTTTTTACTGCCTGTATATCCTTATCTGAATCGCCTGAAGGAATAATGGGTTTGATCGGGGCATCGGCTCTTGAAACCAGCCATACCTGTGTTGGAAATGTGGGAACTGAATAATGAACGACTTTTTGTCTCCAGGGTAATATGGTCAAACCATTTGCAATAATATCGCCTTTTGGTTCAGTTTTACCCAAAATTTCAACATCAGTTCCCGCAGGTTTTACTTTGATTCCTGTTAAATCTGTGATGACTGCAGAAAAGGTTGTTGGAATATGCTGGTATTTAACACCAAGATAGCTTGCAAACATTTTCATCATTTCAGTATCATATCCATCACCAGATGCTGTATTGAAATTTGCATAATAGACACCTAAATGTCTTAGCACACCACGTTCTTTGATTTCTTTCAATGTTGCGGCATTGCAGACTACAGAAAACGAAACCAGAACGTATAACAGGCATAAAAACTTTTTCATTTTTTTCCTTTCATTGTTTCAGTTAAAATTGCGGGAATCACAAAGATATGATTCATTAGGAAGGCTCTGAAAATAACATACCCATTTTTCTTGATCGTCCAAAAAAATAAGGTCGTGTAGAGACGTAGCACATGCTACGTCTCTACAGTACAATTACCTCAAAACGAACAATATCAAAAATGAGGAAGTTATTTTCAGAGCATTCCTTAGTAGGAATGCTCGAAATGATCAGGTTATTTTCAGAGCATTTCTAAATGAAAATCTGAGTATCAAAAAAAATATATACTTTCAAGTGTAAAATGAAATGTGGAACTATCAAGGCCTGAATCCAAAAATGCCAATGTTCAAAATAGGACATAAGGCTCGCCGCTGCTGCTGTAAATAGAATTCTATCTGTTTTGCATCTTAATCTTTTTATCGCTCTGGGCAGTAAGCATGAAAAATATTGTAATGATTATGTATACTAAACCAAAGGCTGCCATTGTATTGTTCAGGCTTGTTGTAATAAAAAATAAACCAAATATTAATGGTCCGACTACCTGGCCAATTTTTTCCGCAAGATTGAAAATCCCCATTGCTATACCCTCTCCTAATGTTTTAGTAATTTTTAAATTGAGTGCATAAGTTCTTGACGCATCAAAGCTCGAAGATATTCCAAGAAGCAAAACAGTTATCACAGTCGCCCAAAAACCACCTGTAAAATAAAATGATGTAAATGCCAGCCCCCCTATTAAACCGGTTATCACAATAAATAATTTTTTGTTGTCTGATCGATCTACAAACTTGCTAAGATATGGTGCAATGTAAATTAAACAAAGGCCATAAATCATATATATTCTTCCAATATTCGACTGGGTTTCACCCAATCGGTTTAAATATACAGGGTAGAAGAAATTAATAAAACCTACAATAGAAAAAGCAGTGGGAAGTATTCCTAAAATAAGGAGACTTAAAATATTTCTATTCAAAATAAATTTAAAAATTAACGATAATCCTTTTCTGTCTTTTTCAACACTTTCTTCGACAGATTTTTTCTCCACAGCTTTTTTCTGGAACCCGGCTCTCATAAAATAAAAGGTATAAAGCACTGTTACAATTAATAGAATCCCAGAAATAAAGAAAATCGGACCATAACCTATTCTATCGGCAACCATTGCACCTGCTGCGCCGCCGCAAATACTTCCAGCCATTAATCCTGCAAATAATTGTGTTAATCCCTGTGTTTTTGTTTTATTGTCTGTATAGCTGACAACAAAGCCTTGTGCTGCCATAAACGAAAGGCCATATCCGATACCAGTCAAACATCTAGAAAACAGGAGGTGATAGGCATCAGGTGACAGCCATGAATAAAAAGAGCCAATGCCACAAATAATCAATCCATATAAAAAGGGCAGATGCCAATTGATCCTGTCCAAAAGCCATCCTGCAATAATTGCAGTAATGCCGGCAAAAAACATTTCGCCGGAAATGGGCAGACTGAGTACAAGATCTTTTGATAATCCGAACATTGGTGTATAAAGTTGCTCCATATATAATGGCAAGAATGAAATGCATAAATCAAATGAGAAAAAGAATATAAAAGCTACCGGTCTGATATCTGAGAATTCAATTTTGGAAGTTTTGTCCTCTGCTGTTTGTGATGAACTTCGAATAATTCGAAAAATCATGATTAACAGTTCAACCATAAACAGAAATGAAATAATAAAAACAGTTACTGAATCAAGTCGGATTTCAGATATTTTCTTGAATAATGTATTTTTCGAAATATTCGTAATAATTGTTCCCTTTAGTATTGATTTGGAAGATTCATTGTCTGTTTCAATCAGATTTTTCTTCAACTGAAACTCTGGATCAATTTCAGTATGCGTAAAATCTATAGTCTGTAATTCTTGTTTTGATCTTACAAAATCAAATGCTTGATTCTTATTGGCAAGATGAAGAATTTCATTATTTGAATCATATATGCTTATATCTTTTAATTCAGGAGAGACATCAATCACTTCTTTCAGCATATTTTCCATCTTTACAAGTTTATGGATTTTTACGCCTTTACCTAACAAATAATCGACATCCTCCTTTAACATTGATGTCAAAATTTCAGCTTTTTGTATATTAATTTGAAGATAGAATTTTTTAAACTCAGATGAATTTATAATGGAAAAAACAGCCTGTGAAATACCAATAATTAATACCATAACAATTGAGATCAAAATTTTGGGCAAGACATTTTTCGATCTATGAACAATATAGGTCAGACTGATAACAAGAAAAAATGACCCAATGAGTAAAATCGCACCAATCATTTTCATATTGTTCATAAAAATTTGCTTGAGAAACGATCTGATTTGCGTATCATTAAAATCAATTACAACAGTTCCTTCCCAGTCTTTGCTTTCACCGCCCTTAACTGGTAATGTGACATAATATCTATCTTTATACTCAGTCCAGTCGGATAAATTTTTTGATTCATGTTTTTTTATTAAATCTGTATAATCAATTTGAGCACGTTTAGGAATGGATTTGCCAATAAGTTTATTATTGGTACTGTAAATTACATTCCAACCTGGCAGTGCAATAGAAACATTGAGATCAATATCTTTCCATTGGACAAGCGCTTCATCTTTCAGATATTTTGTTGTCAAACTATATTTTGTATCTGAAAGCATTTTATTCATTCTAACAAATTTGTCGATTCTTTTTCCATAACGCAATGATCTATCAATGTTTCTCTGAAGATCAGTACCAATTATCTGGAACTGAGATACAGTTGATTCGACATACAGTTTTTCCAGTGACCCTAGTGTTAATAATGCATTAAAGCTAAGAGATAGAATTAATAAAAATATGGCGCTGAATATCAGTTTTCTATTAATTGACGCTTTCAATCTTGCAGCGCTGTGATCTTTTCGAGCAGCTTTAACAAGTGCCTTTTTCTCTAATTTATATCTCAATAATAATGAGCATACTAATAAAAATGAAAAAATACTGGTTAATATCATCATTTGATTTGCAAAGTTATTATATTTTTCAATGCGTTGCTGTTTAATCTTTGACTGACATTCATTTATATTTTTTTCAATAGTCTGAATTGATTGAATAATATCAATCAGAGATTGATTTGAATTGATAAAGGTGTTTGTCACGATATGTTCTTTATTTTTTAATTCAAACGCTAATTTAATCTGAATATTTTCTAATTCATTTTTCATGTTGGATAGTTCTACTATTTTTTTATTAATACCTGAAATTTCATTCATAAGGCTGAAAAAATTCGATTCTGAAAATATTCTTTTTAATGAATCTGAATTCAAGATTGAAGTATTTAGTTTTTCATAAATCGGGCGTATTTCTTTTTGTGTCGCTGATTGTGCATTGTGATTTAATGGGGTTAAGACGTTGTTAATTCTTAATTGCAGCTCATAAATTAAATTGCGAATATAATACAATGAATGAAGCTTATTGAGAATACTTCGTATATCATTCAGGTAAGCATATCCTTCAGTCGTTTCAAAAGAATTGATTAATTGACTTAGCTTTATGGATAGATCATTTATTTTTTTTTGCGCAACATCATATTTATATTGTTTTAGTTGATGTGTCATCATTTCAATTTTTGAAAATACTTCATTTTTCAGCTTGAGAATTTCAGCATCTGATTCTGTTTGAACTGAGTGACCCGATTGAATTAAAGTGATTTTACGATTTATGAGCTGGCTGATCAGATTTTGACATATTTTCAATTGCCCTCTGACAATGCGCAATTGTTCTTGATTTTCAAACTGATTTAAAACAATTTGAATAATATTACAGAGCGCATCAATATCTTTTTGAATATTTTGAATATTAGAAGGGATATTTGTATAATAAGCTGAAATAATTAAGTCTTTTAGTGATTGAATATATGTTCGGCAATTGAATATTTCCTGAATAGTGTCATTGTTAGCTTTTAAAAGAATAAAAAATTGGGTAAAATCCTTCTCCAATTTTTTTGAAAATGTTTGATTTTGTGTTTGCAGATTAGAAAAGGCGCTAATAATACTTTTTTCAATATCGGTAAAATATTTATCATTAAGAACCATAATTTTTTGAGATATTTCTGAAATAATGGATTTGACATTATTAATATCTTTTTCTATTTCTCCATTTAAATTGTTTATTCTTTTGAGGCTTTCAGTTTTTTTGTTATGTTCAATTGTTATTTGTGAAATAGATTTCTCTGTTTCCTGATTTAATAAGGCAATATCTGAAACAAATTTTTTTAATGATTGAACGAGAACAACTGCATTGTCATCATTCCACTCTTTTAATGTTTTTTCTAGTTCCTTAAAAATAAGATCTCGCATATATTCTGTTGGCATATTCAGTATTTTTATCAATAACGTTTGAATATTATTCAAGTATTGGCGATATTGATTCAATGAATCACATTTATTTTGGATGACTTGATTTTCTTGAAGATTTGGCTGTTGAGCGACGTTACAGTAATAAAAACATGTAATGATAAAGGTAAATACAATTAAATAAGGTAACATTCGGATCAACAAATGATTATTTGAACGAGTTGTTTGATTTGTGGAATTTGTCATTAGATTTTTCCTTCATTAATAATTAGTTTTAGGTTTGCATTAGTACGTATAAATGATATCATATCATTAAAAGATTGACAAAATTTGACATAATATATAGCTATTTTAATAATTAAACTTTTTATCTTCGCTCTGAAAGAATGAAGTCATGAAAGAGCATACTAATTTCATGATTTTAATCCGAACTTAAAATTGTGTTTTATAATTAGAACTGAAAAATAACTTCCCCATTTATTGATATTTTTTGTTTTGAGGTAATTGAAAACTGTAGCATGCTACGTCCTTACAGTACCTTAATTTTTTGTTCGATCAATAACAATAAGCATGATATTTTCAGATCATTCCTAAGCGGTTATAAGTTTTCGGGGATATTGAAGTTAACCCGCACGTGAGAGAACAATTGCATAAGAATGAACCATTTTATCTTAGCCGAACTGTTTAATGGGCGAATTCCCAAAAAGTAGGTCATTTTTTAGCCCTGAAAGGGCGGCAACATACCAGCCCGGGGCAACGCCCTGGGTAAATGATAGCCATGTATTTAGCCCTGAAAGGGCGTTACAAAATAGTCAGATCAAACAAAACATGTAACGCCCTTTCAGGGCCCAGGGCGTTGCCCTGGGCTGGTCTAT
>Ga0272440_1001701_pt1 | contig 17772 bp, 17 predicted proteins | sample SSMMMBAug17_FD_192440 | JGI IMG/M metagenome (GOLD analysis project Ga0272440, IMG submission 192440) | Marine sediment archaeal communities from Little Sippewissett salt marsh, Falmouth, MA, United States - SSM-MMB-Aug17 | ecosystem: Environmental > Aquatic > Marine > Wetlands > Sediment ...
CTTTCAGGGCTAAAAACAAGCCTACCATTTACCCAGGGCGTTGCCCTGGGCTGGTATGTTGCCGCCCTTTCAGGGCTAAGAAAAATAAAGTCTTTTTGGGAACTGGCAATTTTGGTTACACTCTTTTTTTTTGAAACAAATAAACCATTTAAGGGTATATGTACAACTGACTTAGGAAGGAAAAAAATGAAACCGAACCATTTTTTATTGTTAACTGCCATCCTCTTGATGATATCAATCATTGCTTGCAATACCAGTCAATCGCCTGAAAAACAAGTCGTATCCAAAAAAAATGCAAATAATATACGACTTGAAGGCGGCGATTGGGGATATCCCACGCCTTATGCACACTACCCCAGAGGGCCGGACGGATATAAAACAAACCTGATTTTTGACAGCCTTCTTGAATCAAACGAAAAAGGCTTGATTCCTTGGCTGGCAAAAAAATGGGAAACAATATTTACCAGTAAATCATCCATTATCGGATGCGGTCCCTATCGGTTGACAGACTATAACAAATCACATGGTATTTACCGATTTGAAGCTTTTAAAAACTATTGGGGCCCGAAACCTGCTGTACAGGTCATTGAATTTATTCCAGTCAGTCAGCCCATCCTGGCATATGAACGTGGTGAAATTGATATGGCTGTTGTTCCACCAGATGTCTTGCCCAGATTTCAAAAAAATGCCAGGAACAAAATTGTTAAAAGCCCTGCGTTTTGGGGAATTCGATTACTATTCAATCTGAAATCAGTTCCAGAATTTCAGAATAAAGCCTTGCGACAGGCCATTCGATACGCATTGGATTTAAATGCGCTTGTGGAAAAAACGACACGAGGTGCTGCTATCCCCAATTATACTGTTTTTCGGCCATCAACCTATGATGGATGGTGCTTTATGTATGATCATCATTCATTGTCACATAGTAAATTATCTTTTTTAGAAAAACAACTGTAATATGTCTAAGATTATTGAATATATTCTTACCTTGTGGATTATTTTGACGCTAAATTTTTTTTTACCACGACTGATGCCTGGTGATCCCTTTTTGTTTCTTTCTGGTGATGAAGGCAACACAGTGGCACAACACACAGAAAGTATTCGAGAATCCTATATAAAGTATTATGGATTGGGACAACCTGTTCATATTCAATATGTTCACTATATTTTCGAATTGTTTCAGGGACATTTAGGGCATAGTTTTCATTTTAACGAATCAGTGAGCGCCATTCTTTTAAAACGATTTCCATGGACTGTGTTTCTGATTGTCAGTGCTGTTGTGTTAAGCACAATCATTGGAATTGTTTTGGGAAGTATTTCTGCATGGTTCCAGGGGCGCTTTCTGGATCAATTTTTATACTTATGTTTAATTTTGATTGCTGAAATACCTGCCTTTCTCCTGGCCTTGATATTCTTGTTTATTTTTTCAGCAGAATTCAATCTTTTCCCATTATCAGGTGCAATCACACATTTTGCTGGATACAAGGGTTGGAAATGGTTGGCAGATATATGCCATCATGCGGCATTACCCATATTATCACTGACACTGGTGAGAAGCAGCGGTATGTATCTTCTGGCCAGAAACAGCATGATTACTGTCATTGCAAAAGATTATATTCGAACTGCAACAGCCAAAGGTTTGAGTCAATATCGTATCCTGTTTCGTCATATTATAAAAAATGCCTTGCTGCCTATTGTCACCCGAATTTTTTTAAGCCTGGGGTCTCTGGTGGGAGGTGCCATTCTGGTTGAAAATGTTTTTTCGTATCCAGGTTTAGGTTTACTGATGCGCGAGGCTGTTTTGATGCATGACTATCCTTTAATTCAAGGTATTTTTTTACTGGTGACTGTTTGTGTGTTAACTGCCAATTATCTGGCAGATGGGGTTTATGGCTGGTTGGATCCGCGTGTATCGATAAAAGGCCGGGAGTAAAATCTGGATACAAAGATAGGTTTTATTTCTAAAAACGTAAGAAAAATTTGCGTTTTTTTTTGGGGTTCAATTTCTCGCAAAACTGATCTGGCAATCCCTAGCAATTCACATTGACGTTTTATGGATACGTCTAAATGATTGGAATCAATCCACTGACGTTTTTGTTCTATTGAGGCATCTTTAATTTTTTTTTAGCCAATCCATCTCAATTTTCTGTTTTCTAATATTTTTTTTCTATTTTGTTGAACATGACATACGAAAAGTGATATATTAAATATATTCTAAATATTTAAGGAATACTCGAAAAATAATTTCCCCTTTTATCTTTAACATATAATCGTTTGGCACGTAGAGACGTAGCATGCTACGTCTCTACAGAACAAAAACCCCGATAAACATTGTTTTGAAATGGGGAACTTATTTTCAGAGCATTCCTAAGATGCAAGATGCAAAAACATGAATTGTAAAAACTTTTAAGGAGGTAAAATGAAATTATTAAATTATTTGGCGGCAGGCATTTTTGTTTGCATTGGGCTAACAACTAACGCAGCATATTCAAAACAAACAATGTTTACAATTGGGGTTGAAGCGCAAAAGTATTATCCCCAATATGACAATGAAAATGGGATTGAGTATTTTGGTTTTGCTCGGGACTTGCTTGATATGTTTGCTAAAGAAAAAAACTATCAGTTTATTTATAAAATTCGCCCGGTGAAACGACTTTTTCATGAATTTGTTGAAAAAAAGGCATATGATTTTAAATATCCGGATAATCCGATGTGGCAATCAGATATGAAAAAGGGAAAGGAAGTCGTTTATAGTGATTCTGTTGTTAAATACATTGATGGCGTTGTCGTACTGGCTGAAAACAAATCTATGAGCCTGTCATCATTTAAAACACTGGGGACTGTTCGAGGCTTTACACCTTTTCCTTATTTGGATCTCATCGCTCAAAAGAAGGTCAAATTAAGTGAGAATAATAATTTTATATCCTTGTTAAAACAGGTGCTGGTGAAAAGAATACATGGCGCTTATTCCAATATTTCTGTGGCAATGTATAATTTGAAAGAAAATCTAAAAAAATCTGACGCCATTATTTTTAATCCGAATCTTCCCCACATAAAAGATTCGTATTATTTGTCATCCATTGCGCAGCCAACTGTCATATCTGAATTCAATGCCTTTTTAAAAGAGAAAAAGGGACAGATTGACCAGATGAAAAGGAAATATCAAATAGGGCTTTTGGATGAATAATTCTCATAAACCGGTAATCCTGTCATTTGTTGGGCATTCCAACTCTGGTAAAACAGGCCTGATAACGCAAATCATTCCCCAAATAAACCAAAAAGGAATTCGTGTTGGCGTTATTAAACATGCAGGATCACCAATAACAATTGATCAAAAGGGTAAGGACTCCCAAAGACTCTTTGAATCAGGTGCAAATCCAACAATGGTTTATCACAAAAAGCAACTTGCATATTTTGCAAAAGTACAGCCAGACATTGGGCTGGGGCAAATCGCACAACGTTATTTTTATGACAATGATTTATTACTGACCGAAGGTTACAAGCAGGAGGCGTATCCGAAAATTGAGGTATATCAGTATTCGGAGAAAAAAATGCCCATATGTTTCAATGATGATACAATCAAGGCCATTATTACAGACCATCCTTATCAATGGCATATCCCCAATTTTTCTTGCGATGATACGAAGGCTGTGGTTGAATGGATTATCAGTCAATATTTGGAATTGAAAGAATAATATTCCTGGGAGAATTATGAGATGGGCGGAGGTCGCTTGAGCCTTCCTTATCGTCCATCTCCAACTAAAATAATTATTATTTATCAACTCCCAATGCAACATAGAGCGCTGGAATAAATATAACAGCACCAAATGTTGCAGTAATTTCACCAAAAATAATTGCCATACACAGGGGAGACCATCCCGGATCAGAAAATGCAAGAGGTAGAAGTCCGGCAAGATTGGTTAGCGTGGTACTGACAATGGGCCTCAATCGATCAGAAGCACCATATTGTGCTGCCTGACAAATATTTAAGCCGGCTTTTCGATGACCATTCATTGTATCAACGATAATAATCGAATCATTGACAACAATTCCGACAAGGGCAACAACACCAATTGTCGCTGAAAAAGAAAAAGGAATATCAGCCCAGAAGAATCCGGTGAACACACCTATCAGGGCAAAGAGTACTGTAAATAAAATGATTACAGGCTGAATCAATGAATCAAATAAAAGTGCAAGAATAATATAGACCAATAGCATAGCAAGACAAAACATTTTTCCCATTTTTTTATAGGTTTCATCAGTTTCATCTTCACCAGCAAATACATAGCTATAGCCGGAAGGCCAGGATTTCTGAATGTTATTCATTATGGGACGCATACGTTCAATAATTTCTGAGACATAAATTCCATGCAGTTTACTCATGACAGTGACTGAACGTTGCCCATTTTTATGTTTGATAACATGTTGGGAGGAATCCATTTTGGGTGTAACAAGACGCCACAGAGAAACAGGCTTATTGTTATCGTTGATAATTTTAATTCGCTCTAACTCTTCCCAGTCTTTTGGGCCGCCCATTTTTTCTGACTGACTTGACCACCATGTTCCCAGGCGAATATCCAGGTCATCCTGTGTGCCTGTTCTATGAAATTTTCCAATTTTTTCATTTTCCATGTAAGTGATCATTTGCTGGCCCAGCTCATATTGAGAGACATGATAAAAATTTAAGGCTTCGGGCAATGGTTCAAATATCAGTTCGTTTCGTGGCGGCCCCATATTATCGCGAATATCCACAATTCCTGGAATTTGATTTAATATTTTTTGCACTTCAATTGAAATATCCTTTAATACATGGCAATCATCGCCTTGGATATCAATTTGCAATGGATCTTCCGAGGAAGGCCCACCAATTTGAGGACTCATAATAATTTTTGTGCCGGGTTCTTCTTTCAATGCTTTTTGAATTTCTTCTCTCAAGGGTTCAACGTATTTATGGGCCAGAAACTTTCGTTGATTGCGCGGCACCAAGAAACATGAAAAACCGATATAATTTGTTGCATGAGTGGGAGAGAGCATGTCATGAAAAGAGCCCATTGCATATGCATCCTTTTCTCCCACAACTTTTAAAACATATTGCAGATATGGTTTATTTTGAAGTATCACGCCAATCTTTTGTGACACATGTTCCGCATGATTTAGATCAGAAGCAGGCGCCAATTCAATTGTAATACCAAGTCCCCGGCCATCTTCTTTTGGGTAAAGTGTGTTGCGCATGTGGTCTGCTGCTATCAAACTGAGAAAAAACAGTACGCATCCAATAAACACCCAAAGCACAGCGCGACTTCGCGTTTTTATAACAGTGTCATTCAACCATTGAGCCAGCTGTTTACCTGCTGTTGCGGCTAGATGATCAATGCGGCCAGTCTTATGCGAATGCCTGTTGTGCTTTAAAACTGGTCGAGATAATGGTGGGCCCAATACAACAGAAATAACATATGAAAGCGATAAACATACAACTGCAGTAACTGGAATGACACGAATAAATTTACCATCTATGCCACCAAGGAAAGCAAGCGGAATTAGTACACATATTGTGGTCAATGTACCAGATAATGAAGGGATTGCATACGTTTTGACTGTTTTCTGAACAGCAGACACATAATCCAGTTTTTCCAAAAATATGGCTTCATGCATGCCCTCCATAATCAAAATGAAATCATCAATAAGCAAGCCTAAAGCGAAAATGATACCAACGATCACCAACAAATTAAAACTGTATCCAAGAAACCATAGAACAGAAATGGATCCCAGAAATGTCAAGGGAATCGAAAATGCTGCAACCAGAGCTTCTCGCCATGTCAGCATGATCATCAGCACGATAAAAACTGCCAGCATGGCTTGCCATCCATTGCTGAATCCGCGAGATAATTCTTCGTGAATCACTTTGGATTCATCGTCAGTAACTTGACATCCAATTTTTGGATGCCATGATTCGCTATTTCGCGCTTTTGATAGTATCTGTTTGGCTTTATCAACCAATTTAACTGTATCATGCCCTGGAGATTTAAACAGATTCATCGCAATAACCGGTATGAATGATGAACCTTTCCAGCTGAGAGATGCACGAGATTTTTCTCGCATATATCCCAATCGTACCAAAGCAATATCTTTTAATCGAATCGTATGGCCATCAGGTAGATGGGTTATTGCCAGATTTTTTAAACTTTCAAGGTCATTATAAGTGCCAGCCATCCGCATATCAAAGCCCATCATTGAATTCTCAAAACGTCCCCAGGGTGCATCATGGTTGTGCGCCATAATACTTTGACGAATCACGCTGGGAGAAATTCCCAATGCTTTAATACGTTCTGGATGCAGAAGGATTTGAACGATTTGCTTGCTTTCTCCGACCAGCTTGACATTTTTGATTCCCTGGATCATTTCAAGATTTTCTTTTAATCGGCGGGCCTGTTTTTCTAATTCAAATTTTGAAACATCTCCTGAAAGATTAAATGTGGCAATGGGAAAATCTCTGACAGAACTTTCTTCAATACGTGGTTTTTGTGCACCTTTTGGAAATTCAGCCTCAGCTTCACTCACTTTACGCTGAAGAAGCTCTAGAGCTTCTGTTGCTGACATATTGGCATGAAAATGGACTGCAACAATTGAAATTTGATGTTGTGAAGCGCTATAATATTTTTTTAGACCTTTCATGCCTTTGATTGATTGCTCCAGTTTTTGAGTGATTTCTTTCTCAATCATTTCTGGAGAGGCACCTTCCCAGGTGGTTACAATATAGGCTTGAGGAATTTCAATATCTGGTAAGGATTCTTTGACCATTGATGAATAGGCAATTAGTCCAACAATTACCAGCAGTAAAACCCAGATGATCACTGGAACAGGTTTGACAAATAAAAAATTAAAAAGAGCTGAGGGCCGATCTTGTGTATTAATTGCCATTGATCGCCTCAACTTTGCCGACATTCACTGGAGTATCTTCAAATAAGCGATACCGGCCTTTAGTAACCACCTGATCTCCCTCTTTCAATCCCTTGACAACTTCAACATGGTGCTCATCTGTTAACCCAAGTTTAATTTGGTACTGCTGTGCAGTGCCTTTTTCAACAACATAAACATATGGATTGTCATCCTTAAACAATAGACTGTTTGTAGGGATCAGTAAAGCGTCATCCTTTTTATTCACTTCAATCCAGCATGTAACAAACATACCATGGGGCAGCAGCATTGATTTTTTTTGTTTTGCGCGTATGATTACACGAAAGCTTCTGGCGTTGATATTTAACATTGGACTGACAGAATGAACATGTCCTTGAATAAGACGATCTGTTTTACTGTCTTCTTGCCAATTCATGGTTTCCCAGGTGATAAGCGCTTTTTGTTTGGGGTTGACATCAATACCATCAAAAATTGGAATATTCAGAGTGACTTCCAATTCAGTGGGGTCGATAATTGTAATGGGTGCAGATTCCAGCAGTGCGGCGTGACTACTGAAATCCATTGATGAAAGATCAAAAAAATTCCCTTCAGAAATATTGAGTCGGGCAATAAGGCCATCAAAAGGCGCGTAAATTGTCGTGTTTTCCAAACGAATGCGGGCCTGCTCAAGTTTAATCTTAACGCCTTTTAGACGTTCAATTGCTGTATCAACCCGGGCACTGACTTCTTTCACTTCAGATTGCACACTTAAATAGAAGGCTTCATCCTCTTCAAATAGAGCCTTCGATTTAATTTTCTTGTGAAATAACTGTTTGCTGCGTTTATATTTACTGGATGCCAATTTCAAATTCTTTTTGCTTTGCGCAAGCATGGCTTTTGCAACTGATAGCTCATTTTGAGCTTGAATTTTCATTGATTGAATATATTCAATTTCTTTTTGAAGTTCACGATTATCCAATTTCGCCAGAAACGTCCCTTGTGGTGCCTTTTTATCCGGTCCTTTCACCCTGCATCCTTCACGCAATGGTTGGCCATCAGGGCCTTTTGCAATATTCACAACTGTCCCCGAAGTCTGAAACAACAAGTGGCGTCTCTTTACAGCCTGAACATTGCCTTCACCAGAAATCCATTTTGATATTCTGCCCCTGTTGACCATTGATGTATGTACTGTTATGGCGGGCAGTTTTTTTTGAGGCTTTGTCCGCAATGAATTGATTTGTTCGATACGATATAAACTGAATAGCAAGAAAAAGAGAAACAGTACGAAACCAACCAAATAAATTGGATACTTATAATTTGTCTTTTGCAACATAATCCTCTTTAATACCTTCTTTTTCAAAGAATTTTTCTTTTTCAGACCCATTCCTTGTTGGGAGAATAAATTTTTCTGAAAAGCCCAACGAAATCAATGTGAGAAACAAAATTCAAAAAATGATGCGCTGTTTTTGTGTTGACATTATTTGAACATTTGAACACTTTTATAATTATTTATTCCACGATATTCAAGTGTTTTTATCGTGCCAAAACTTATTCTCACGTATTGCGCTTAATATCTTTCGTTGATACCATCTAGCCATAGATTTTTGTTTGCAATATAGAGCATTATTGATAATATTATATTGCGCATTATTGCAAAATAATGTACGATACGCTTGGTTCTTAAAAAGAGCGGGATGCGTTGTTGGGCCTTGATCATCGTTTCGGCCAAATGGGAACGTTGCGGTGAACCCAATGTAGGGGCGAACCTTATGTTCGCCCTCGAACTAAAAACGTTTGCGAACAATTGTTCGAGGGCGAACATAAGGTTCGGCCCTACATTGGGGCCGAAATGATGATCAAGGCCCGTTGTTGGATTATCTGATAAAACAAAGATTTGGGACACCAGTCAAAATACGGTACCTATTTTTCAAGCATTCCTAACTATTTAAGCGAAAAACGTTTGCATTTGTTTATATATATTATACATACAAAGGAATACTCGAAAAAAAATTGATACGTTTCAAAGGAGGAATAAAATGCCTTATCTCAATATAAATACAAATCAAGATATTGAATCAAAATCTGTTATTGCAGAAATTTCATCATTTATGGCCCAATTGTTGAACAAATCGGAGCGCGTCATGATGGTATCTCTATCGACAAATACCTCCATGATATTTGCCGGTCAATCTGCCCCCACAGCCTTTGTTCAACTAAAAAGTATTGGGCTCACAGCCGATCAAAGCAAGGAGATTGCCCCAAAAATGAACAATTTTTTGGGATCAGTTTTAAATGTGCCCGCTGATCGAATATATATTGATATGCAGAATATTGATCGAAAAATGTTTGCATTTAATGGAAATACATTTGCATAGGGACATTTGACCCAAAAAGGTCCTTTTCTGTCAATAGACGCAACAAATCTAATTCCGCCATTCGTTAAACTCAATCTTAGGTTTGGGAGGCAAAGCGTGTGACATCCAAATCTGAAAATTTGGGACGCCAGCCAAAAGGAGGAACTTATTTGGCAGGATCTGTTTCCATCTTTTGCAAAACTTTCAAAGTTTGCATCATATCCTCTGGCAGAGGCGCAACAATGTGAATGAATTGTTTTGTACGCGGATGAATAAATCCCAATTCTTTCGCATGAAGCATCTGCCGATTAATTTTTTTTAATTGTAACTGCACTTCGGGTTTCTGATTATACAGATTTTTTTTCCTCCCATAAAGCGGATCACCAACAATTGGATGATTGATTGCCGAAAGATGAACACGTATTTGGTGCGTTCGACCGGTCTTTAAAAGCAATTCCAAAAGTGTAAAATGGTTAAATTGACAGGATATTTTCCAGTGTGTTTCTGCGCTTCGGTATCTTCGGGCGTGTATGGACATTTTTTTTCGATTCGTTGGATGGCGACCTATTGGAAAATCGATTATGCCTTGTTTCGTTTTCATTTGGCCATGTACAAGGGCACTATATTTTTTTTCAATGGTCCTTTCTGAGAAAGCATTGTTCATAAAAACTTGTGAGGCTCTATTTTTGGCAACCAATAGACATCCAGTGGTATCTTGATCCAGGCGGTGGACAATGCCAAAGCGGTCCACTTTTGAAAACTGCACAGAATTATAATGTAATAGTGCATTTACAAAAGTTCCATTTGCATGGCCTGGCGATGGATGAACAACCAGACCTGCCTGTTTATTGACGATTAACAAATCCTTATCTTCAAATATTATATCAAGGGGGATTGGCTCGGGGAGGACTGTATGGGGTTCGTTTTCAGGAATCGTAATGGTTATATGATCTCCTGTACGTACCATATAACCTGGTTTTTTTAGGTGTTGATTGACGTGGATGCAGTCTGATTTAATCAGACGTAAAATATATGAACGCGTGTGTTGTGGCATCAATTGCGTAACAAGTTTATCCAGACGAATCTGTGAATTATTTTCAGCAACGACAATGTGATGTGTTTGCAAATCAGCCTGTCTGCTCATTGGATTTAGATTTCGTTGACGCTGAGGCGGACTTAGAATCTTTATCATGTTGCGTGTCTGAATCGCTTAATGCTGTGTTATCTTCAGCTGGTTGATTTTCAGTTTCTGTTGTGTCCTCAGTTTCTTTGAAAACTGGTTCAAATAAGCCATTGATTTCATCAAGAATTGTTTTTTCCTTACATTGCCTGGCAATTGACAGTTCTTTTACCAATAAACATTGGGCTGTATCAAATAATTTTCGTTCACCAAATGATAATTCTTTATTCGCTCGCAATAAATATAAATCGCGAAACACACCTGCAACTTCATATAAAGAACCAGTTTTAATCTTTTCCATATACTCTCGATATCGACGATTCCATGTCTGATTATCTTGAGGCAAATCTCGTTCTAGCATGATATTATAAATTTTTGGAATATCAACTTCTGAAAGTAGTGTTCGAAGTCCGACAGATAATACATTTTGAACAGGTATCATAATAACCATATCATTTTCCAAAATTTTCATGATATAAAAACTTTGGATACTACCATCAACATCACGGTTTTCAATCGCCTCTATTCGCCCAACGCCATGGGCGGGATAAACAGCAAGATCTCCGATCTCAAAGGTTGGAACGGATTGAGCATCTGTTTTTTCAATATGTTCTTCTTTTTCCTGCATAATCTCTATTTTTTTAAAATATTGACGCATAATTCCATAAAATATGGAGGAACGTATGAGAATATTCTATAAATCATTTTTAAATATAGCACCTAAATAAAGATAAATCAATTGATTTAAAAAAAGAATTCAAAATAATTGAATAAATATAATAAAAAAGTGCCAATGAATTCCTGCAAAACAAAAGAGGGATTGACTGTCTGCCAATCCCTCTTTTTTCTAAAATTCTTCTCTAAAGGAAAAAAAGATCGTCCCAGTTATACCAGGAATGGGACCATCAGAAGAGCAACAACGTTCAATATTTTTATCATTGGATTCACTGCCGGGCCTGCTGTATCTTTGTAAGGATCGCCGACTGTGTCACCTGTAACAGCAGCTTTGTGAGCATCACTGCCCTTACCGCCCAAATGACCATCTTCAATGTATTTCTTTGCGTTATCCCATGCAGCCCCACCAGTGGTCATGGAAATCGCAACAAAAATTCCTGTAACAATACTACCAATTAAAAGGCCACCCAAAGCGACTTTTCCAAGGAACAGACCCACAACAATTGGTGCCACAACCGGTAATAAAGCCGGAACAAGCATTTCCCTCAATGCAAACTTGGTGACAATATCCACACAGGCAGAATAATCCGGTTTGGCTTTATATTCCATGATTCCCGGAATTTCTCGGAATTGACGTCGAACTTCTTCAACAACAGCGCCACCTGCTTTACCCACAGCATTCATTGCAATAGATGCAAAAAGATAGGGGAGCAAGCCGCCAATAAATAACCCAATAATAACATCAACATTGCTCAAATCAAATGTTATGTTGGCACCTTTTCCATGAATGGCAAATTCTTGTGTGTATGCAGCAAATAAAACCAAGGCAGCCAGGCCTGCAGAACCAATTGCATAGCCTTTGGTAACCGCTTTTGTGGTGTTTCCAACAGCATCTAATGGATCAGTTACAGCACGGACGCTTTCATCCATTTCAGCCATTTCAGCAATACCACCCGCGTTGTCAGTAATTGGACCGTAAGCATCAACGGCAATAACCATTCCAGTCATTGACAACATTGCCATAGCCGCCATAGCAATACCATACAAACCCGCAAAGTTATGTGCTAACATAATACTGATACATATAACGATAACCGGTGCAGCAGTTGATTGCATACTCACACCCAGACCTGCAATGATATTTGTTGCATGACCGGTTACAGATGCCTGCGCAACATGTTTAACCGGTCCATAAATGCCAGTATAATATTCTGTAATGATAACAATGAGAACAGTCAGGACAAGTCCAATGAGTGTGGAATAATAAACAGTCATGGCATCCAGACCTTCAACGCCCACAAACATTTTTTTGATTGCATAATAGAATACAATACCTGAAAGAATAGCCGCCCCAAACATTCCTTTATATAAGGCACCCATAATATATTCACTATCGCCTAAGCGGACAAAGAATACAGCGATAGCTGATGCGATAACTGAGATCGCGCCCAATGCAAGTGGCAATACTGTAGGAATATCAGTTTTGGGAAACAAAAGATGTCCCAAAAGCATTGCAGCAACTGCAGTAACAGCATATGTTTCAAACAAGTCTGCTGCCATACCGGCACAGTCACCGACATTGTCGCCAACGTTGTCAGCAATAACAGCTGGATTTCGTGGATCATCTTCAGGAATTCCAGCTTCTACTTTTCCAACGAGATCAGCACCAACATCAGCGCCCTTGGTGAATATCCCCCCACCCAATCGGGCAAAAATTGAAATCAAACTTCCACCAAAACCCAACGCGACCAGGGGAATGACTGGATTTTCAATACCGGGCAATGTTTTGATATAAGAATAATAACCTGCCACTGATGTTAATGCCAGACTGGCAACCATCATACCGGTGACCGAGCCGCCCTTGAAAGCCATATCCAGGCCAGCAGCCAGACCCCGTTTTGCAGCTTCTGCAACACGGATATTCGCGATAACCGATACGCGCATCCCAATATAACCCGCCATAAATGATGCCACCGCACCAACTAAAAAGCCGATAGCGGTATATGCGCCCAGGGTATAGTAGATAATTGCGAAAATAAGTATACCTGTAATACCCATACTTTTTAACTGACGATTCAAATAAGCAATTGCGCCTTCTTTGACAGCATCAGCAATTTCTTGCATTTTTTCATTACCAGTTGGTGCTGCTTTTACCATTGTTGCTATAATGATGGCAAATACGACACCTGCAACCCCCACAAATGTGCAGGTTAAAGGAATATTAGACAAGATAGCTTGCATCTTTCCTCCTCGTTTATTCAAAAAATCTGTTTATTGTTAAATTGGTTCATAGCCTGTGAAAGTCCCTTGAGAAGAATTGTTTTAATTGAACGTGAGGCGGTTTCTATGACCGTATTTATCTGCGGTTTCTCATCATCGTGAAAATTTCCCAACACATGATTGATCATTGTTTTTTGTAAAAAAGGTCTTCCAATGCCAATGCGTATTCGGATAAATGTTTCACTTTTCAATGATTCGATTACAGATCGAATGCCATTATGACCGCCGTGCCCTCCTTTCTGCTTAATTCTGATTCTTCCCATTTCTATGTCAACATCATCATGAACGACAATTAAATGAGAAGTATCAATTTGAAAGTACCTGGCAACTTCATTTAATACAGAACCTGAGCGGTTCATGTAACCTAATGGTTTTACAAGAAAAAGTTTATGGCCTTCCCAAACGGTATTTGAAATACTTGCTGTCATTTTGGATTTTGCTGACACGATATTCAAATCATCAGCAAGATAATCAACAACATTGAATCCAATATTGTGTCGTGATTTAAGATAATCAGTGCCAGGATTTCCCAAACCAGCAATCATCCAGGTACCATTGTTTGACACGACTTTTCCTTATTATTCTTTATCAGTGCTCTCAGTTTTATCACCTTCAGCACCTTCTTCCTCTTCAGTTTCCTCTTCTTCTTCACCTGTTTCATCATATCCCTTGGGTTGTACGACTGTGAGAATAGTAAAATCAACATCGTATGGGACAGTTAAACCTTCAGGTAAAGATAATTCCGAAACATGAAAGGACGCACCAATATCTAAATTTGTGACATCCACTTCAATACTTTCAGGAATGTTTTGGGGCAAGCAAATTATTTCTAACTCACGACGAATAATCTGAAGCAATCCACCCGATTCCACACCGATAGATTGACCTGTTGTTACAACAGGTATTGTTAAGCGAAGTGTCTGGTCCATAGAAATTTGATGTATATCCATGTGACAGTATTGTCCAGAAACAGTATCAACTTGTAATTCTTTAAGAAATGCTTTTCGGCTGGTACTTTCGCCATCGATTATCAAGTTGAAAAACAATCTCGCACGCCCATGTTCTCTAAAAATAATATCCAAATCTTTTATTGCTAGAGTTAGCAATAATGAATCAATACCTTTTCCATATAATACTGCCGGAATCTGGTCTGATTGTCTCAACTTACGAGCTGCACCTTTTCCCGTGTTTGTTCGCTTCATTGCTTTTAAATCTATGAATTCCAAAGAAAAATCCTCCTCGTAAAAAATCAATCGCGCAGAACAAATGATTAAAATCTGCACGATTCAACAGTGGTTCATTGCAAACCAAAGGTTGAAAAATAAAATTATACAAATAAAGAGCTTAACGACCCACCGCGATGACTGCGAATAATGGCCTCTCCAATTAACTCCGCCAGGGATAGAACTGAGAATTTATTGCTATTGATATTTTCTTTTAGTGGAATGGTATCCGTGCAGACGACACTTTTAATTTCAGACGATTCTATTCTATCGATGGCCGGTCCAGAAAGAACCGGATGCGTACAACATGCGTGAACTTCATGTGCGCCCATTTTCATTAAAGCGCCGGCAGCTTCAGTTATTGTTCCAGCAGTATCAATCATGTCATCCAGTACAATAGCAATTTTATCTTTTACGTCTCCAATTACTGCCATGGCTTTCGCCTGATTGGGTGCATCGCGTCGTTTATCAACAATCGCCAAATCTGCAGATAGACGTTTTGCGAAAGCTCTTGCACGTTCAACCCCACCTGCATCTGGTGACACAACAACGAGCCTCCCCTCGAAAGTTGACCGAATATAGTCCAATAAGATAGGCGCTGCAAACAAATTATCCACTGGTATTTGAAAAAAACCTTGAATTTGTCCTGCATGAAGGTCCATCGTAATCAGACGTGTCACGCCTGAGACTTCCAACATATCCGCTACAAGCTTGGCACTGATTGGCACACGAGGCGCTACTTTTTTGTCCTGTCGGGCGTATCCATAGTATGGCACCACAGCGATAATGCGCCTCGCGGCTGACCGGCGTAATGCATCTGACAATAATAATAGTTCCATTAAATTGTCGTTGACCGGTGAACATGTCGGCTGTATGACGAATATGTCCTTTGAACGAACATTCTCGTTAATTTCTACTTGAATTTCGCCATCACTGAATTTTTTGACTTTGGCATTGCCAATAGGAAGTCGTAAATACTCACACACTTTTTTTGCCAGTTCAGGGTGAGCATTTCCACAAAATATAAACAGATCGTTCATGTAATAGGGTTCAAACATAATTGATTCTCATTAGTCAATCAGTCACTGTCTCAAAATAAAAATTTTAGGTATCAAATTCAAAAATGCCAGCAAATATTTTTCAATAATAGTTTGCTGGCATTTTGAATGAAAAACATGCAATTTTTATTCGACATTAATGATTGTAAAAAAATGGCTGGGGCGGGAGGATTCGAACCTCCGAATGCAGGAACCAAAATCCTGTGTCTTACCACTTGACGACGCCCCAGCAGAAAAAAAATTATCAACTATTAACTTGGTTGATTTACGTAAGGCTATTATTTGATTTAACATGGCTTGCAAAAATTTGCCATGATTTTTGTTGTTTGAGCTGTTTTAGCGCACTCTGACGCTTTTTATCGTCATTAAAAATCCCAATTATTGATGACCCACTGCCACTCATTACTGATTGAACAGCACCAAGTTTTATAAGATCTTTTTTTATGTCAGAGAGTATCGGATACTTGCTAAACGTCACTTTTTCTAAATCATTTTGAATATCAGATATCCAGTCTACCTCGAGAGCTTTGGTATTTTTATAACGTGAAATTAACTTAAATTTAATATCATTTAATTTTTCTATTGTCAAGTCAAATTTAAAATTTTTAAATGCCCATGCTGTTGATACTGAAAAACCAGGGTATACAATAATTAAAGGATATCGAATGTCAACTGCTATGCGATGTAAATGCTCACCAATGCCACAAACCAGTGAGACAGCTTTTTCCAGAAAAAAGGGGACATCAGCGCCCAAAGTTAATGCAATTTTTTTGAGTTGTTCCAGTCGAAGTGGCCATCGATACCATTGATTCAATGCCAATAAAACAGTTGCGGCATTGCTTGATCCGCCACCCAATCCAGCCCCAACTGGAATATTTTTTTCTATGGCCATGAACACGCAGTCATTATATGATGTTGCCTTATAAAACGCTTCGGCTGCTTTTAACGCAAGATTATCACTGTTTATTGGTATTTGAGGATGTGTGCATGTGATCTGCATCTGTTTCGTTTGAAATTGAATACTTATGCGATCATGCAAACTCACCGGACACATCAGGGATATCAGTTGATGATAACCATCCGGTTGTTTTCCCACTATCCTTAAAAACAAATTGACTTTTGCCGGGCTGATGAATTCAAATTTTTTGGGCATTTATTTATTAATTGCGCTGATATACCGCATTCTTAAATCTGTCAACAAGTTTTGAATGAGCTTGTTTTCCTCATGTGTGAGATTGCCTTTTGTTTTTTCCTGAAGCAAGGCGATAATATCTATGGTATGCTTTGCCATTGGTAAATTTGCTTGCTTCTGGCCAGTTGTTGGTTCGGCAATTTCACCCAGTTGCACCATTGCTGATGAACTCAATGATGCGATGAATGTTGAAAATGTGGGCGCCGGCATTTGATATTGATTGCTCATTATGAATCCTCCATAATTTATTCCACAAACGTTTATATGTAAACATGAAAGAAAGTCAAGTGTTTTGCTATTGTGCCATTTCACGTTCAGCAAGATATTGCTTGATTTCTTCAAGATTCATACGATCCAATTTGGTTTTGTTCTCAATTCCATCCAGACGAACTTTGGGGAAAACGCCGTTCACACGAATTTGGGATCCATATGAAAGGCAAGTTCTTTTTGAAAGGTGCATATCCATGATGAGGTTTTATTATTTTCAATTACTAGATCTGGTTTTGCGCTGTCAAGTGATTTTATTTCGTAGCCACGCTCAAGCACGTTCCAGCATGGGAATGTATTCCTGAACAGAAGGCAATCAGTATGCGATCAGAAGTTTTCAATACCTTTGATTTTTCATTATTGTTATGATATTCATGAGCGAAGAAATTCTCTGAAAGTAACTTCCCCATTATTGATATTGTTTGTTTTTAATGTACTGTAGAGACGTAGCATGATACGTCTCTACACGACCATATTTTGGCCTTGATCATCATTTCGGCCACAATGTAGGGGCGAACCTTATGTTCGCCCTCGAACAATTGTTCGCAAACGTTTTTAGTTCGAGGGCGAACACAAGGTTCGCCCCTACATTGGGTTCACCGCAACGTTCCCATTTGGCCGAAACGATGATCAAGGCCCATATTTTTTG
>Ga0272440_1001702_pt1 | contig 17768 bp, 11 predicted proteins | sample SSMMMBAug17_FD_192440 | JGI IMG/M metagenome (GOLD analysis project Ga0272440, IMG submission 192440) | Marine sediment archaeal communities from Little Sippewissett salt marsh, Falmouth, MA, United States - SSM-MMB-Aug17 | ecosystem: Environmental > Aquatic > Marine > Wetlands > Sediment ...
CCTTTTCCATTGTAAGAGTATTGCTCCACCTCCGCCTAAAGAAGAATCTAAACTAATATCATTCATATATTTAAAATGTTGTCCCCAAATTTCATATGCCATATGTCCATTCATGTTTATATATTTCAAAGGATCATTTCTAAAATCAATATTTTCATGTAAAGAATAAAATTTATCTGGAATTATTGTATATGGAATACCAGATAATTTGTCCTCAATAGTAATTGAAATCACAGTTTGTTTTTGCAATTGTTCTTTAATAGAAAGTTTTTCTATTATGCATGGTAGATAAATCTGCTTATTATATTTTTTTGTTGGGATAATTTCAATGTAATATTCGCCAACTGGTAAATATTGACTAATTTTTTTATCAGAAGTAGTACCCTTATAATACGGATTACTACGTGATTCCCCACCTTTTTTACTAATTTGGTAATCATAGGGAGCTATATCTATGATATCATTATCTGGTAACAATATATTAAGTTGATTAGTAGGTAAATCAATTTGATAGTTTCCTTTTTGTTCGTACTCTGACCAAAAAACCTTAGCTTCATCTCCTTTTATTTCAATTTCGTATTCAGCTTTTTCTAAGTCACCGCCTGGAATATCATTTTTTAGTTTAATCATAAAATGCTCAGTATTTTGATAACAATAAACATCAGTCCTGCCATCCTCATCAGTAGTTTCAGAAGAAATAAATGTGCGCTTTACCTTTTCCGCCTTAAAAACATCTACAATTACCTTGTAATCTGATGCCTTTTTATATCTATTTTTGTCTGGATTTTCTTTATATACTAATTCTATTGAGATAGGGATTTCTACACATTTATTATCCTTATTTATAAAATCAACAATCAAATTATTATTAAGAAAATTTTTATACTCCATCATTCTTCCATCATGGTCATCTGCAATTATTGGGTATTTTCTTATAGAATTAACTATTATCTGGGTATGTATTGAGCCGTCCGGTCACGTTGAATAACAATGTTATAATTACCACTTTTCATTTTATCACTCATCAAAAAATATTTAATTTTTTTTCTGCAATAATTTATATATCTACTTTCAATACGTTGCCCTGATATTCCTAAATAATCTTTAATTCTATAATAAAAAGGCATTGGGATATCTAGTTTCGGTTCAATACACACAGAAATTTCATTATCGATTTGTGATAAGCCTGTTTCCATTTTAGCTTCACTAAGAATATCAAATAATATTGATTCAACATGAGATGCCTGATTAACACTTAATGTCCTTGTTACTCCTAAATGTGTATTTGATTTATTTGCCATAAATTTAGCTACTTGATAAGATAGCCCATAATTATATCCACAATTGTTACCATTTTCTGATGGATCTATAATATTATTTTTCAATTCTTTTTCCAAATCATCAAAACTCATTGTAAAATTTTTTTTACTTTTTCCGCAATCTAAAAAAACTGGAAAAAAACGAATATTTTTTTTCATAATTAAACTTATCAAATCAAATGTATTTAATAAATCTTTATAGTCTTCTCTTGAAAAATTACTACATGATTTTGATCGTTCGTGATCTGCCATAAAATCAGAGATTACAATAACAATATCGTTTCCATCTGCAATATTTAATGCTTTATTACATGCTTGAAATAGATAAGTTGTTTTATTATCAAATGTAAGAATTTTTTTTATTTCCTTTTTTAATTTGCTTTCATTATGAAAAGTTTTTTTAGGTGGATTTTGGTTTCCAAGAGGTATTATGACTATTGACTTTAAATTATTACTTTTCTGCTTCCAAATTTTTCTTGCAAAAAAAATGATTTTTGTTCTAATCCAATTATATGATATAGCAGTATCTGAATTATCTATAACTAAAATAAGACTTCTTTTGTTTTCAGCCTTTAATGGTAAATTAATTAATAAAAAAGCCATAAAGCAAATCAATATTTTTTTCATTGAATAACTCCTATAATATTAATATTAAAAATTATTAAGAGATACAAAAATGCCAGCCATTTAATCCATTTATTTGTTTATTGATATTTGCATTAACCAAACATTTTTTGAGGTCACTTTGCTTGCAATATTTAAAAAATTTACATGCTTTTTCTATATTAGAAGATGTTAGGATTTTTAACTCTGATTTATTCCATAATGTCTTTGAATATGGATGTTTCCAATTTATTTGTTTAAAACTTATTTTATCATTAAAAATTTTTTCTTCAACAATCCATCCATTGTACATAACAATTATGTGATTACATAGCTTCTGTACAAAGTCAAGATCGTGAGAAATGGCTATAATTGTAATATCCTGCGAGTTAAGATTTATTAGAAAATCAAATACACGTTTTCGGTTTATTGGATCTAATCCTCGTGTGATTTCATCTAAGATTAAAATCTTTGGCATTTCATCTTTTTTTATTGGTGTAAGTCCTAAATAAGCTTTGACCAAAAAAAACCTTCTAAGCATGCCCATGCTAAGTTCAAAAGGATATTTTGTTGATATCTCATTATAAGATAGTCCAATATCATCAAGTAAATTTTTTACAATTATATCGTTAAAACCTCTTTTTTTTTTTAGACGCTTTATTCCTGATTCAATTGTTTCCTTTGTATTAATAGAGCCAAGTGTATCTTGAAAAACAACTTGAATATTATTATAAATCAAATTACCTGAATCATTAAAGGATTGCTTTTTGAAATTTTTATTCATTAAGAAAAAATTTGATTCTGTTCTAATTAAAAATGATATAAGTCTTGCTAAGGTTGATTTTCCTGATCCTGTTTCACCAACAATTCCTAAATGCTGTCCTTTGACAATATTTATATTATATTTTTGCGAAGCAGTATCAACTGCCCAATGATTAGAATCTGGATATTTATACTTTACAGGCATTTTTGAAAAGAGGATTGTCTCCTTTGGTTTATTATTTGAAAGTATTATGTTTTCATTTTTATCTAAGCTGCAATTATTCCATTTTTTTGGAATTTGTGTAATTTGTGTTATTGTGTTGTCATGTGTTAAAAATAATTTATTAAATATTGTATTCTGACTTATAATAACTGGATCATGTGTTGCAAATAATACAGTTGTTTGTTTATTGTTCAATATTTTATTAAATAATAGCTTTTTAATTGTATTTCGACTGGTAATATCAAGATCAGATAATGGTTCATCAGCAATAACTAACATAGGTTCTTGTATTAAAACACTTGCAATACCAACACGCTGGCACATCCCTCCGCTTAAATTTATGCGTTTAGTATTTGACAATATATTATAGTCATTATTAATATTTCTATTTGCTTCAGAATTAATAAGTCTAACAAGATCAACATCATTACAACTATTTACAATATTAATTTTTTTTGCTTTTTTATCACCAAAATAACATTCACTTAATTGGGATGCAATACTGCGATATGGATGTAAATGATTGATGGCATCCTGATGTAACATACATAAATATCGACCAAAAATTTTTTTTATATTTTTCTTATATATTTTATATGATTGAAAATTTACTAATTGACCTGAATAACAAAATGACCCAATAAATTCAACAATTTTATGATCAAACAAACATGCAATGGATTTAAGAAATATTGTTTTCCCTGATCCAGATTCACCAATAATCAATATTTTGTCACCAGGTTCAATTATTATTTTAGAATTGGTTTCTAATGTAGGAATTTGAGAATTTTTATCTAAACAGATTCTTAGTTTATTTATCTCAAAAGAAATTGAATTATTATTCATATGCTTTTTTTATCCCTGTTCATAATCGCTGATTCGTAAAATAAATTTCTGGCTTAATATAAAAATAAAAATACAACCAGTCGCAAGCATTAAAATTTCATTTCGCATAGTTATAACAAGCTGATTTAATAAACCTAAATCTTGATCAATTATGTCCATGATTCTACCTAAACAAGAAGATATTGTAGGTACGCCAAAATCAAAAGCTGCAATATAGTTCATACAAGAGTCTAACATCAATGCCATAGCCATAAAGAAAAAAAAACTTGATAATAATAATGGCCAGCTATACAGGCAAAGCTTTAATATAATATACCACTCTGAATCAGAATACATACGTTCGCCATCAATAATATTTTTATACTTTAATTCTTTAATCATTCCTACAACTGGTCTATAGCAAGCAGGAATCATAACTATTGATATTCCCATATACCATCCTGCCAAAGATTGAAAAAAACTATGAAAATATAAAATAATTAGAATAATAGGGATACTTTCAAGTATTTGAATTGCTAAGGCTAATGGCTTGCATATTCCAAAATACTCAATTAAAATTCCTGCAATTAATCCGGTAAAAATTGCAATAACAGCAAAAGGGAATGTGTTAATAATAAAAGTAATGAATAACCAATAGGTTGATTTGTTAATATAAGAAACAATTGTATCAAAGTTTGCAGCGTTACCCCTGTGAATATAATGTTGAGAGTATTCATCAAAAAAATTATTTTGAATTTTGTAATTATCTTCAGGGAAAGGTGGTGCATTTTTTTTTGGAATATGCAGAGTAATCAATAATTTTTCATAAAAATTTTTATCAATGTTATTTTTTTTGTAATCATTCAAATATGCTTTAGCTGCTTGAATTCTATACCTGTATGCAAAGCTTGTTATTGAATAGTATGTAATACTTATTATTAAAATTATTAAAAAAATATAAATACTTAATATTATCTTTTTTATCATCTTTTGCCAATCAATCTGTTTTCTATTAATCGAAGAATAGTTAAATTATATAGCCTGAATATAAATAAAAAAAACATTATAATCATCAAATAAATTAAATATGCCTTACCTCCATATAAACCCTCTTTTTCAATTATAAAAGCCCAGCTTATAATTCCAACGCCATTGGTTTCTTTAAAAATTAAAATATCAGTAAATAAAGTATATGTAACAACCTGAAGAAAGCAAATTGGATATTGTCTAAAACAGTTAAGAATAATTTTTTCTTTTAAAGTAAAAATAATATTATGGTTTCGAACCATATATGTTTCAATATATGAATTTTTTATTTCATTTTTCAAATCAAGACATAAATGATCTGTAAAATAATAAATCAAAAATCCAGAACATATTAATGAAATAATTTCTAAGCAGTGTCCACAATATGTATAGTGTAATTGTAAAAAATTTACTACATATACAACTGGCCACACACTTATTATTAGCACAAAAAGAGTGAAATCTATTTTTCTGAAATATATATTAATTATGGCAAAAAAAACAGATATTAACATAATAAGCAGAGCAGCGAAAAGTGAAATTATAAATGTTATCAATGATTTTGTTAATACTATTTTAAAAAATGTAAAAAAATTTTCAATCTCTAAAAACAAAACAGGTATTAAGAATAAGAGAATATATAAAAATAATTCCAAATAATCATTACTTTTTTTATATAATTGTTTAATTCCTAAACTAATAGTTTTAAAACTTTTCAATGTTCCACTTCTCTTAGATCAATAATTTTTCCATTGCCAATACCATACCTTATAAAATAATGGAGAACTGATTAGTAATTCGCGATCTTCTTTTTTTATTTGACTACTTTTTCTTGGTGTCCATAACATTCCATCGTTAATAATATTAAATCTATAAAAACGTCCAATAACTACAACAGGTAATTCTTTATTTACTTTTAAAAGAAAATGATCATAATCCAAATTATCATTATCATCTTTTTGTATTGGTATATATCTGCCAGTAAGGTTAAAATTATCATCCTGTCCAAAGAATTCGCTGTTCATTATCACTCTGTTAACACCAAAATAATGTGTATAAATAATCATGGAAAAATCTCTTTTTGATTTTATGTTTTCTTCCCATGTGGACTGCAGAGGGATTGGTTCAGATTTGAAATTAAGATAACCTGTGAAGGTTTCATCAAGCCAGTTAGCAATATTTCCTGCCAGACGTTCATATACAGGTTTATAATTTTCATAGTAAATGTTAATTGTTTTATTTAAAAATTTTTTTAATCTTGTATCTTTAAATAATAGTTTTATTTTTTTTTCTCTTTCATCTTCTGGTATTAAAAGGTCATATTTAAAAATATCTCTTTTTATCATTGATTTTAAAGGCTCATCAATAAGATACATTGATTTACCAGGAAATTCTTCAAATGTAGTTTTTTTAAAATTTTTATCAATACAAGAAGCTACAATTTCTCTGAATGCATTTTTATTTATAAGTTCAATAAAATCATTACCATTAAAATTAAATGCCAGGCATGTAAATGAATTTAATGAAGGATCTGGTTTAAAAACAATATCAGGGGAATTACTAAGTGGCGTACCAAAATGGTTTAATAAAATTTGAAAATTTCCAGATTTAAAAGCATTAATAGTATCTGCATGTTTTACTCGAAAATTAAATGTAATATTATCAATAAATCCTTTTCTATCAAGTTTCATACCCTTATAATTAGGAAATCGTTGTAAGGTAATTTTATTTATGGACTCATCAAAATTTTTTAAAGTATATGGGCCCGAACCTTTGATATATTTTTGTACAGCAGCATTATTGTCAATGGGTTTTATTACGTCCTTTTCCTTTATCGTTCCTGATGGTACTATTGGAAATGTTAAATATCTTCTAAGTTGATCTCCTCTTTGCTTGATAACACTTGGATAACCTATCTTTAATACTAAGCTGTGATTAGCTTGATTCATTTCAACAACGCTCATTTTATTCCTTTTATAGGTATTTTGTGGAACTTTCGATATCATATCAACTGTTTGTTTTATATCATATATATCCAATGTTCCATTATTATCATGAATAAAAATATTTGGTTTTAAAACAATCATCATACTCCCTTTTCTATCTGTCATATAATCAACTTTGTCAGCCAGATCATGTTCGAACATTATTCTTTGATCACTATGTGGATATCTTAGATTAACAATTGAAGAATATAGTAGGTATGTTATTATCTTTCCAACATATCTTTGTTCTAAAAATGGATTAAAGTTCAAAGGCATTTCACTAATCCCAACAGCTAATTCACGTGAAGATTGTTTTGTACTTTCTTGTCCATAAAAAATTGATGGGAAAAATAAATATGTATAAATGAGAATAACTATAAAAAAATGCATTATTGTATTTTTCATTGGATATATACTTTTATATAGTTTCATAATTAAGTCATCCTTTCTAAATCATATGCATTATTGTTGATTAGTTATTATATAATAACCATCCCATGTAATATTTTGCAATTTTTATAAAGTAATATCGATCTTCAATTCCCTTTAAAGTAATAATCCAGTCATATGCCCAGTGAAAATTATTAACATGATATGAAGAAACTGCAAAATCAATATAAAAAAGAATCCATACTCTTTCTGGATTACAATTTTCACTTAAAGGATATTTGTAAACATGTTGAGATGAACTGCTAAATGCCTTTTCATAATTTGGTTTATTACTATTCATTATAAAACACATATCAAAAACAGGCTCAAATATAGAACCTTTATATTTATTATAAATTATCTCTTTTATTTCTTTATCAATATTAATTTTTTTAACTATATAATTTATATATAAATATTTATAATCATTTTCTTCCTGGCTATCGACATTTGGATAATTAAATTTTAATTCTTTTTTTGGTATTGAATTGTTGTATATTTCAGTTAGATAGAATAAAGTAAAAGGGTCATATAAGTATAAATTGTTAATTTTTTCTTCACTTATCAGTGCCGAAAAATTTTTTTCGCAATAAGTTTGTGTGCTCTTATTATTATTTAAAACACAATCTTCAAGAATGAATTGAATTTTATTGTTTTTATTTTTTTCAACTAAATATTTTAATTGATTTGGATATTTTAATCTACAGTAAACTTCTTTAATTTTGGAATTATTTTTTTTTAGAATATCTTTTATAAGTTCATATCTTTTATTTTTATTTTGTAAGGCTATAGCAATTTTTTTATATAAAATGTAATCATTTGCATTATGATTAATCAAGGCATTATGAAAATCTTTTTCAGACTCAAAATAATCATCAAAATATAAATTACACAATCCACGATAATAATACAATCTGGACTTATCGTATAATGATACTTTTTTCATATTACTAATATTAAAAGAGAGAACCTCTTTTTGAGCATATACAACTGTATCTAAAAGTCTTGATACTACTAAAAAATCCATTATTGATGATGAAATAGCATAATTATGATGTGTTAAAAAAAAAGGCAAAACAAAGAAAAGCCAATAAATATAAATATATTTAATTTTATTCATGATTTGAAAGAAATTTTATTTAAATGTTAATTAGTTTAATAAAAATTTAAAATTTTTGAATATAACATATTTCTTTTGTATAGATAAACCCTTAGTTAACTTTGATATATATTAAATTTACAAACGTATAAAAAGAATTAAAGAATCGCCTTTCCAACGACAATTAAAACTACAATCATTTTGTTCTAATATTATATTGGCTGAAATAAGGGCATAAAAACCTTGGTTTATTTTAAAAATATCAAAATTATTTATCTGATTTATTCTACAACGATACTGTGGTGGATTATCCCATCCAAATAAACGTAAAGTGATATTACCTTCTATGATTGAAGATATGTCATAGGTAATATTATTTTCTTGATCCCAACAAACAAGACTTGTTGTATTATCTCTTAACATATAAAATAACTTTGAATCTACCCATTTTATAGGATTTTTTTCACTAAACTGGTCATTTCTTCGTTCTTTTATTCTTATATATTCATTAGAGATTTTTATGGTTCTATTATGTGATAAATCATAGACATATAGATTAAACATATTGCTAAGGTTATCTTTTTCTCGTAAATTTGTAATCTCCCTATCTATTTGATTACTTGCATAAGCAATCAGATTATTATTTGAAATTTTTGGATCAATCTCGCTAAACCTTGGATTATTTATAATTTTTTCATGCCCGCTACCATTAAGATTAGAAAAATAGATACCAGCATCATTATTTTTATCATATTTGAAATAAAGTAATTTAGATGAATTATTTATAAAAAAAATAGAAAGCCCAAACATTTCGCATGGAAATAGATCATTATCAACAATATTTAAATTTCCTAACATAGACGTACAAAGCATATTCTTTCTTCTATACAATATTTTATTATCATTAATAAAATAAAAATTTGATCTATAACTATTTAAATTTCTTTCAAAAATTAATTGATGGGCTTGATTATCAAAATACAATATAGTTTTATAGTTATTTGAACTTCTATCATCGATATATCCGATTAACCTAATCCCATTAGGGCTCCAAATATATTCATTAACAATAGTTTTTACTTTTCCCATTAATTGTTGTCTTGGAGATTCAGAAGTAATATATTGTAACGTACTATAATTAAATCCTCTTTCATTAATATCTATACATGCAATAGCTTCATGCCCTCTATAATTAACTTTAAATGCAACTTTATCTGGATTATTTAACTTATTTACTAATGGATAATCAACTGATTTTTCTGAAAGGACCTCGTAGGCTGGTGATTCAAATCTATCAGGTATATACAAAAGATCAATATATTCCTGGGCATATAATAGATCAATAGTTAAAATTATTATGAATAACAAATTAAATAAATAGTTATATATTAAATTTATAACTTTCATAAGGTATTCCTAAATTATTAATCAATTTTAATGATTTTTACATCAAATTTTTTACTATTGATACGTTGAGGTATAATTATATAATCATCATGAAATGTAATATTTGTTAATTCAATTTCACCAAGATCTACATTACCTTCTACATATCTTTCGTATTTATAGTAATCACTGTCATATTCATATCTATATTTTATTAAACTATAGCTATTTCCATCTTCAAATCTGGTACGAAAAATAATAAATAGTGTAAAATCTGATGATAAAGAAGCTGTCTTTATAAATAATCTAACTGTTCTATGATCTGGATGCTGGTCTGGTAAATTAATTGAATACTTACCTTCCATTTTTTGTTCAATATTATAATCATCATCATAAGATATCGAATGAAGATGAAAATCCACATTATTGTTTAAAGTTTTAGCACCATAAAATATAAATTTAGCTTTTTTGTTATTTGAAACAGAAGTAGGGGTTTTAATGCCATCTTTTATTTCTTCAATTTGATAGTTTTCCAATGAAACATTTTCATTATTTTCAAATTTTAAATAAAATAATGTGCTGTCTATAAACATAGAATAAATACCATGACTTATCATTTCAATTTGTGTAAAATTCCCAGAATTAATACTATGCTTTTCAAAATAAGAGTCAAAATTATAATTATTTTTTTTTAATTCTGAGAGCTTATATAAAAAAAGTTGATTTTTATCAACAATACAAATGACTTTACCATAGTTTTCAGAAGGTGATATGATTTTTGCAGCTATTATTTCTTGATAAGGCCATTTATAAATCTTTGTTTCTTTATCAACACTTAAAAGTATACTGTTCTTAACTTCATTAGCACTTTTGTATGAATATAATGGTAATATAAAATCTGTATTATTAGAAATAGATTCATTATATTGTAAATGATTTATTTCAGGTCTTGCAATTTCTACAAGATTACCTAAAGTTTCTTTTTTTAATATTTGTCTGTCTGATTTATTATATACAATTAGCTCCCATTCCTTACAATAATTTTCATCTGGTTTATCACAATTTGCAACTTTTGAGTCATTTCGATACACCATATAAGCGAATTTATCTTTTGGTGTGTTAATTATAAACTGTGGTATCCCCTCATCATCTTTAAAAGTTTTGAATATGTTATAGTTATCAGGATCATTTGTTTTATAATGTAATTCATTCCTTGAGACTTTATAAACAATAATTTCTTGTTTGTTTTCTATATCATCATAAACATGAAAATTAAAATTAATAAGTTCTTCTTCTTTACTTTCATGATCATTATTATTACCTGAATAATCAGCAATGAATTGAGGTGTTTCAGGTGGTAGATTATATTTTACTTTACGTCCATTATTTTTTACATAAGCACTAAAAGAACAATATGGCAAAACTATTCTTGGTTTAATAATACCATCTTTTCCCTCAATATTTTTTCTAGCTATTAACATACATATGATTTTGTCTTTTTTTGGGGCTATCACTTCAGTATGAACAGCTAACACTACATTAGCTTCAAATACTTTTGGCTCATTTTTTTTATCGTTATAAACACTCTGAATAAGAAAATTATCACCCTTAAATAATAGCTCTAATAGATGTTCTGTGGATATTAGTTGCAATCCATAATAAGGAATATAGGAAAGAAACGCAGAGGTTGCTTCATATGATGTACCTTTTGTTCTTCCAACAATAAAAAATAAATGCATATGTTCTGAAATAGTTTGCTTGACATTATGTGTAATTTTTTTGATTATATCTTTTGCAGCTTCTTCATAATTATCATAAGTTTGAATAGATTCCTCAACAGGTATTTTCAAATCATTTATTATATTTTGCTTTTGCGGTTTAATATCATTATTTCCTGCTAATTGTTTTCCGCTGACAGGCTGGGTTATTTCTTTGTCAATTGGAACTTTATTTGAGCAATTACCAATAAAAAGTAAAAGAATAACAGCAAATGTTATAAAATAAAATGCTTTCATAAATAGAAGTTATCCTTGTTGAATAAAATTAAGTTATTAAATTATTAACTATATTAAATTTTTTATAAAAAAACTATTTTTCAAGTAATCAAAAGATGTGATATTATAAATATAATTAATAAACTATAATTTTCATAATATTCTGTCAAGCTTGAATTTTTTTATATTTATATGTTAAAAATATGATTACGCAACTATAATAATTTTATAAAAAATAGATTATTATAACATTTTGGAGATACACATAGTGAGATATGTAAATAATTTCATAACAATAATACTTATTATAGGATTATTATTTATTATAGAAAATTTTATTTTTGCTCAAAATATTGAAAAAATAAAAGATTCTGAAAAAAAAAATTGTCCTCTTTATAATTTGTTCAATTTTATACAATCTGAAGGTGTAAATAATTTTAAAGAAACTGATACAAAAATAAAAGTATTCAAAAATAAAAGTATATATGGCAATATTAATGATTTAGTGCAATCTGAATGCGGTGATCTTTTTATCGCTACAGAAAGTGGATTGAGTAAATTTGATGGAATAAAATTCTATTCTTATAAAAAACAATACCTTGAATCTATCTATTCATTATTATATGATTATGATAAAAATGATGAAAATGATTTTGAAAAAATTTTTTTAGCTACCCGAAAAGGCTTATTAATGTTTGAAATAAAAAAAAGTTATGTTAGTGAACCTGTAATAGATTATAAATTTGATAAAGAATCAATTTTAGATTATAAATTTGATAAAGAATCAATTTTATTTAAAGATTCAAAAGGATTAATATGGGGAACAAAAAGTGATTATTCATCTTTTCTATTTGATTATAAAGTTAACAGCTTTTCATTAATAAATATCAATTCCTCAGATTTTATAGAAAATGAAAAAAATGAGCTATATTCTGTTAGTTTTATCAATTTATCACTTTATAGATATTCTTCAAATAAAAAAGAGTTTATTAGCGTTCTTGATGGACCTAAAGATATAGGTTTTAACAAAAAATGCTTAACTGTTGATAATAAAGGAAAATTTATTGTTGGCACTAATGATTTTATTGGATATATTGAAAATAATCAAAGAATGAAAAAAAAATTTTTAAATTCAGATATTATAAAGTTGAAAAGTCAATGTAATGATCTATTGATTGATAAAAAAGGGAATTTATGGGCAGTTTATTCAAAATTTATTGTACGTCAATTAAACAATAAATTCAAATATATAAAAATAAAAGAATTACCTCAAATAGAATATCAATGTATATTTCAAGATTATGATGGGAATATTTGGGTTGGTTCAAATAATGGATTAATTTTTTATGATAATTTAGCACCTAAAATAGAAATAGTTTCACCTTCTTCTTATGAAATTTCGTCAACAACACTTAAGCTTCATTATATTGGTAAAGATGGCAAGTTCGGTTCTCCTTCTAATAAGTTGATTTATAGATATAAAATTGGAAATAGTAAATGGATAAAAGCTAATGAAGGTAAGGCAAATATAAATTATTTGGAAAATAACAAAAAATATAGACTGAGATTAAGAGTTACAGATGAAAACAATAATACTGGAACAAAGGAAATAACTTTTATTACACCAGATACAATTGTTCCAAAGCTTCAAATAATTAATAAGGATGTTTTTAATGATCCATTAAATGTAAATTCAATAGAATTATTTTTCAAAGCAGAAGATAATCGAACAAAAAATCAAGATATTTTATTTTCATACCAACTTAAAAATTTGGAAGGAATTAATACAGAATGGTCTAAATACTCAACAAAAAGTAACGCTAAATATGATTTCCTTACTTCTAGTAATTATCAATTTTTACTCAAAGCAATTGATAAAGCAGGAAATGTTAGTAATGTAGAAAAGTTATCATTCACTATCGATACAATTGCCCCAACAGTTAAAATAACTAATGAGAAAGATTTTGATAAACCATTGAATAAAGATTCAATTAAAATATTATTTAAAGTCGAAGATAATATTTCAGAAAATCAAGAAATTTTATTTTCGTACCAACTAAAAAAGTCTGAAATGTCTAATATTCAATGGTCAGAATATACACAAGTAAACAGTGACACCATAAAATTTGATTCTTTGGTAGTGGGAGATTATTATTTTTTGTTGAAAGTTAAGGATAAAGCAGGAAATGAAAGCGATGAAGTCAAATTGCCATTTACCTTAATAAATTTTATTCCTATTAATGTTAAGAAACCTATTAATAATACAGTTCCATTAGATATTATTACAAATAAAAATAACATTAATAAAATTTTTTCAGTCTTTAATTGTCAATATACCATTGCATTCTTGATTTTTCTATTTGTTCTGATAGTTTTTATAGTTATCTTTTTTTTTATTAAGCATAAAAGAAAGGCAATTATAATTTCAAAAAGATTTAATCCATATATTGCTGGTTCACCAATAACAAAAGCAGAAAATATCTATGGAAGAAAAACAATAATTCATGATATTTTCAATACAATTTTTGGCGACACAAATTGCATTTATTTAAATGGTGAAAGAAGAATTGGTAAAACAACTCTATTACTATATCTTGAAAAAGAAGTTGATAATATTTTTTTTCCAACAAAAACTAAAACTGATACATCTTTTATTAATGACTTAAAGGGAATAAAAGCTCATGCAGGTATAACTTTCTTTTGTAATATACAGGGAATAAAAGCAAAAGAATTCTTTATATATATTATGAAAAAGCTTGTTGAAAAAATTAATAACAAATATAAACAAAAACCAAAAATATTGTTAAAAGAAAACAGTGTTAATTATGATGGGTTTCAATTCGAAGAAGATATTCTTACAATAATTTCCTTTTTAAGGGATAAAAAAAAATTAACAAAAGGAAAAGATATTTTAATTATTATGTTTATTGATGAATTTGATCAAATAGCAGATTATGATGATACAACCAAAGAATATTTAAGAAGTATTTTAAATACATACTCTGACAATATAAAAGTTGTTGCTGCTGGTACTAAAATTGATAAAGATATTAATTATCCAACAAGCCCTTTATATAATCTTTTTATTCCAATTGAAGTTAAAGCAATTAATATCGAAGATTCAAAATTTCTTATTACGAAACCGGTTAAAAATAAATATATCTTTAAAAATGCATCAATAAAATATATTATTAATAAAAGTGATCGTAAACCATATTATATACAAAGAATATGCTATGAAGCAATATTGAATATGTTAGATGAAGGTAAATGTAAAATATCTTTGAAACATGCAAAAAAAGCCTACAATAATATTATAAAGGATATGAATAGTAGCTTTCGTGAATTTTGGAATGATTTGGACAAAAAGGTTCAAGAGATTATTACAATGATGAACAAAAAAAATAACCAAATATTGATAGATGAAGAAATTGAAGATAAAATTGAAAAAAATGATTTCAACCGATATTATAAAGTACTAAAAATAGAAAAAAAGATATTAAAAATTAACAGCACTTTATTTAAAGATTGGCTAAGAAATTATTAATTCAGGCTTCGGTAAATACATCAATTTTTTGATATGTCTTAAAATGTTGACTAATTAGTATATATCAATTATATATTAATTAATTTGCATTATGAAAAAGCAACATGTGTAACTTTTTTATATTTTGAAAAAATACACTCTAATTAAGAATTAAGGATAATATGGATAGTAGTAGAAATATAAAAGTTGGAAGAAAGCAATATATTGATAAAGTCCTATATAAGCCTGAAAATTACTTATTTGTTGGGCTAAGACATATAGGAAAAACTACCCTTTTACATATATTTGAGGAAGAAATATTTAAACGAGATAATGAAAAAGCACTTTATATTTCGTTGCAAGGTTGTGAAAATGAGCATGATATTATAAAAAGGATTGGATTATCTATAAAAAAAAATAATTATGAAATAAATCATGATGAATTAAAAAAAGATACACTTTTTGACTATTTAGAAAATATAGAAACCTCTGATAAATCTTCTGAAAAAATATACTTATTGATTGATGAAGCAGAGAAAATTATATCAATTTATGAAAATGATAAAAAAATTATTGATAAGTTTTCAGAAGCTATTAATAATACTAATAAATTTATTTTTTTACTAGCTTCTTCAGTTAAATTATTTTACGATATGACTCCTTTTAACAAGTTTCTTAGTCTAAAAGAAATAGTATCACCATTAACAAAAGAAGAATCTTCTGAATTAATCAAAAGATTAATTCCTGATGTTTCAGAAGAATTATCAGAAAAAATAATGAATTACACCTATTATTTTCCCTACCAAATTAAAATGTACATACGTACTTTGAAAATGGAAGTAACACTTACTGAGTATAATTGTAATATTAATAAAGATAAGGAAGATAAGTTAGAAGAAATAGCAATAAAAACTTATACAGAGAATTCTTTTATGCCAAATGTTTTTAAGGAAATATTTACTCAAGAGCTAACACAAGAACATCATTTAATCATTGATAGAATTTTTAAAAATAAAAAAAAAGATAAATTTGAGGATTTTAAGAAGCCTGAATATAGAACGTATCTTGATGAGCTAAAAAAATTTGGATATGTAGTCTATGACAGGGAAAAAAATCAGTATTATATCCCATGCTGGTTTTTTAAATACTTTTTACAAAGTGAGATATATTCCAGAGATATCAGCTTAGAACTAAAATCTAACAACAAGGATATTCAAACTGGAAAAAGAATAAAAATAATGGCATGGATAATTGAAAGTTTTGCAATCTTTTTTTTCATTATTGTTTTGCTTATGTACTTTTTTAAAAGTAAATAAGAATTGGAATCCATTTTTGCTCCCTGATAGTTAAATTTTATGCAATTTTTAAAATATAAATAAAAAGGTCAGTAATATTGGAAAAAAATGATTCATTGACAAAAAGTGAAATTGATAAAAAAATTGATTTTATTAATATGTGGACATCTGCTATTATTTCAGTTACATCTATTGGATTTACCCTAAGTTTAAGTACTATAAAGCCTTGTCAACTATACCCGCTATCAGATGATTTTAGATTATCAAATTTTTTCTTATTTCTTTCAGTAATCGGAGTCTTTACATTTATTTTTTTCTTTTTAATTACTTATATTATAAAAATGAAAGAAAAAAGTCATTCTGAAAATATCGAAGTTATAGACTTTTTCATATTGTTTTTATATTGTCTGTTTACTTTATTAAGTATCATGTTTGATTTTTCAAATATTTCATATCTTATTTATATATTTATTTTGTATGCTTTTTCAGTTCTTTTTTATCTAATTGTAGTATTTGATGTTCAAAATAATCAAAATAAAATAGTCGGAACATTATTTTTTTTTATTTCATTGATCTGCATTATCCTTGCATTTGTATTAAAATATTGTAATATATAATTAATTCTATTTATTTAATACAATTTTCTAAATAAATATTACATATTAATGGTCTCGTAAAAAGTCAAATAATGAGATTCTTATCTGTGTAACAATTTGAAATTATTAAAATCTATTTTTGGATAATTGACTTTTTACGAGATAATAAATAATGGCGCCATACATTACATAGGAATTATGTTTTTATGTTTTTATTTTCTTGAAAAAAATGATTTAACCTTTTCTATTAAACCTTTCTTTGGTCTTAAATCTTCTACTGAGATATGTTTTAAATTTTGTTTTTCAATTATATTAAAATTATTTTTATCAATTAATTGCTCACTTTGCTTGCTGATTATATATGGTTCTATTTCATAAATATCATTATTTGAAATTGATGAACTTGATAAGTTTATATCATTATTTGATGAATATTGTTGATCTTGCTTTTGATCATTAACTCCTTTTTTATCAGTTTTTGTTTTATTGTCTTTTTGTTCTTCTAAATTATTATCCTTTGATTTGTTCTGATCAGAATCATTCAACAATTTTTTGATATCTTCTGGTAACTCTTCAATGTTAATATCAATTTCTTCATTAAAATCTACTTTATATTGATCTAAATTGTCTATATCTGATTTATACTTATTTAAGTTGTTAGTATCTACTTTATGTTCTTTTAAGTGATCAACTTTTTTAA
>Ga0272440_1001703_pt1 | contig 17764 bp, 7 predicted proteins | sample SSMMMBAug17_FD_192440 | JGI IMG/M metagenome (GOLD analysis project Ga0272440, IMG submission 192440) | Marine sediment archaeal communities from Little Sippewissett salt marsh, Falmouth, MA, United States - SSM-MMB-Aug17 | ecosystem: Environmental > Aquatic > Marine > Wetlands > Sediment ...
CCTCATTAATTTGATAAGTTAGCTTAGGCGCTAACTAATCAAATCAATAAGGTCATGTCCCCGGAATTGGGGAACTTATTTTCGACCATTCCTTAATCAACTTCATACTCAACTTCAACACAATTCCCTTTATCACAATAGCGCAGCTTTTTACATAATGATTGCAGTAAAGGAATGCCTCTACCACCAAAAGCCGGGTTTTCCGAAAGCTTGGGGAGTTGTCTGAGATAATCAAACCCATCTCCACTATCTTCCATTCGAACGACAAAAAGTCCGGCCTCTTCTTCATTCGGTTCATAAGCAATATTCATCTTGATCCATCCTTCTAGAAGATTATTCAGTCGATCATAGCGCTCTTTAAAATACAATTCAAATCCTTCAATGCTTTTTTTCAAGCCTGGATCAATTCGTAAAACCCCATAATCCAATGCATTGGTATAGAGTTCTGATAATATGAGAAAAATATTTTCTTTATGCTTTGATAATCTACTATCTTCCTTAATTCTAAAAAATAAATTGGTCATGGAATCAACCGATCGTAATGTATCTGCCTGCACTTTCATCGATAAATGCCAGCCTGCTTTAGGTAAAGATTTGAATCTGTTCTCCTCAATACGAATATTGGTTAGATCGAATACAATTTCCATCATGGTAACATCATCGCGTTGTGACGCTTCACCTTTAAACCTGTCTAATTCTTTTCGAATGGCCTCCAGAGTGTCTATATCGCCAGATGCAAAATTAAGTAACAATTTTTCAAATCGTTCCTGCCCCAAGATTTCGCCATCTTCATTAAACGTTTCAGTGACACCATCAGAGTACATAAAAATGTGATCGCCATTATCGACCTGAATGCTTTCAATCTTTGGGGTCAACATATCATTACTGACAACACCAAAAGGAAAATTTTTTGATTGAATACGGTATTTAAGTTCACTATGGTCATCAATAATTAAAATATCAGGATTACCACCATTGTATACCGAAAAAGTACGTAAATCACAATCGAGTTCACCGATACAGGCGGCCAAAAATAATCCAGTGGGCAGCGTATCTTTAAGTTTTTGGTTGATGGCTAATACAATATCCAACAATGGGGTATTGACACGCGCCAACGCATAAAAAACATCCGTCAGTGGAATTGCACCTATGGCAGCAATGAGTCCGTGGCCGGTGAAATCTCCTAAAAATGCATATAAACCGCCATCAGGCTTTGGCAATGTAATGGCCAGATCACCGCAAAAAATATCCATCGATGACATCATGTATTTTACATTTTTCAGTTGCAAATCATCTCGTCGAATCACTTTCCGGAAAACTTTGGCTGCAATTTCATAATCACGTCTGAGTTGTCGATATAAACCTTCCATTTCCATATTGGCTTTTTCCAACTCAGATGTTCGTTCTTCTAATGCAATAATATGAGTATCCAGTTGTTTATGCATATCCAATTTTTTTAACGCATTATGGATATCAATTTCCAGTTCATCAATATCAATCGGTTTTTGAAGATATGCAAAAGCGCCCTTTCGCATTGCTTGAATAGCAGTTTCAACACCACCATGTCCGGTAATCATAATCACTTCAGCGCGATATTGTTTCTTTTTCTTAATTTTCTCTAAAACTTCAATACCATCCATTCCAGGCATTTTAATATCCAGGAGTACGATATCAGGGGGGTTATCCATAAAAGTTTGAATGCCGACTTTACCATTCTCTGCAGTGAATACAGTATAATCATCAAGTTCCAATATTTTTTTTAATCGTTTTCGAATCAGTTCTTCATCATCGATAATTAAAATTGTGCTCATACAGATTTCCTTTCATAAGATGCTTATTCATCTTCATTATCAACAAGTGTTAGCGGTAAATAGACTCTAATCTCAGTACCTTCGTTTTCCGTACTATAAAAATCAATTTTACCTTTATGACTCTCTATTATGCCATAACTGATTGATAACCCTAAACCCGTTCCTTTTCCGACTTCTTTGGTTGTAAAAAAAGGATCAAAGACTTTATTTTTAATATCTGGAGCCATCCCAATACCATTATCTTTAAAATGGATAATCAGTGTATCCGATTGGTGTTCGACTAAAATATCGATTTTTTTTTCATAAAATGGAATATTAAGACGTCCATTGACAATTGCTGTTTGTTTTTCAATCATGGCATCTCTGGCATTTGCAATAAAATTAATCCAGACCTGTTCCAATTGAAATGCTTCACCATAAATTTGGGGTAAGGTTTGATCGGGTTGGAAATTAACATTGATTTCGCGCAGGCGAAGTTGTTCTCCCAAAAGAGATAAAGCGCCATTGATGGTGTCATTAATATTTACTTTAGCAAATTTAAAGGTATCCTGTCGTGCAAAGGTTCGAATATGATTGATAATTCGATTAATTCGCTGGATGGATAAATCAATATCATCCAGGCCTTCTTTCAGCTCTTCATCAGTTAACCGGTCTCTTTGTAATAATTTTCGAAAGGTTTTACACACTAGAGATATGCCCCCCAACGGCTGATTTATTTCATGCGCCAGCCCTGCGGCCATTTCTCCTAATGTTGCCAGCTTTGATGTTTGAAATAACTGTCCCTGTACCTTGTTAAGCTCTTCTGTTCGTTCTTCAATACGTCGTTCAAGCTCTTCATTCATTTTGGCAATTATTTTTGATGAAATTTTCAATTCTCTGTTTCGATACAAGCGGGTGCGGTTTAGATTAATAACTTTTATTGCACGCTCCACTGCATATATGAGTTGATCCAGATTAATGGGCTTGGTGATATAGTCAAAGGCACCAGAGCGCAGTGATTTGATTGATAATTCTTCATCTCTGTAACCGGTAACCATAATCACTTCAATATCAGTATAAAAGTTTTTTGCGCGTTTGAGCACTTCAATACCATCCATTCCAGGCATATTAATATCAGTTACCACAACGTCGATTTTTTGGTTTTCGATAATGTCTAATCCTTGTTTACCAGAATATGCCCCAAAAACATTATAATTTTCTTTTCTTAAAAAACGTTTCATGCGCTCGACAATGACTTCTTCATCATCAATGATTAAAATCGTATTCTGATAAGACAGTTCTTCTTTTTCCTGAAGTTTTTCCGAAGCACGACCAAAGGCCGCATAAAGGTCTTCCATATCAATGGGTTTTTCAATATAATCGGTTGCGCCATTTCGAAGAGATTGTATGGCAACTTCAGTATTTCCATAACCGGTAATCATGATCGCTTCGCAATCCGGTTGTTTTTCCTTAATAAATTTCAGCAGATCCAAACCTGAGGCATCGGGTAATTGAACATCCAGAAGAACGATGTCTATCCCCTGTGGAGGATCAAAATAGGCTTTGGTCTGATGACCATCTTCTGCCAAAACAACATCAAAGAAGTTGCGTTTCAGTTCTTTTTCAAGTTGCGTACGAATAAGCGTGTCGTCGTCAACAATCAGAACTTTCCTTTTGTTCGCTTGCCTTGTTTCCATAAAAGGCCTCCAGAATTATTTTCTTTCTCCGCGAATTAACATTAATGCGACAGTTTCTTTTGTATCTTTTTGAAAAATCATCGTCATGGGTGTAAAGGTAATATATGAATACTTTCCACAACTATAGATTTCAATATGCCCATATTCCATATCAAATGTCTTGTCGAGAAGTGTCGATAACGCCTCATAAGATATGCTCACACCAATTCTTCCAAGCCCTTCAGCAAATAATGGCGATACCTTAAAAGGTGTTTCATTTTCCGAAACTAATTTCAGACTGGAACTTAAATATTTTATTTCTTTGTCTTTAGAGACAACAACAAGACCAATTTGAATGGAGTCAATGAGTCTTTGCGCAAAGTCCCATACGGTATGTTGTGTACTGTCATTGATATCCAGAATAATTTCACTGTCACCTGTCAATTTGGCGATAATTTCTTCCATCAGTTCAATTTCGCGATTTCGATATTTCAGACATCGATCCAACGTTAATTTTTCAATGGCTTTTTCAATGGAAATAAGCATTTGATCAAGATCAATGGGTTTTCTCAAAAAATTGATGGCACCACTTCTCATGGCATTGATGGCATCAATTTCATTACCATAACCGGTCAGAATAATAGATTCAAAGTCGGTGGTTATTTGACGAAGTTCTTTAAGTGTTTCAATACCATCTTTTTTGGGCATTTTAATATCCAGTAGAACAAGATCAACCTTATTTTTACGAAACAATTCAATGGTTTCTTCGCCATCGGCTGCAGCAAGTACGCGCCATCCTTCTTTTTGAATCACACGGTAGAGGCTGTTTCTGGCCACCTGATCATCTTCAGCCAGGAGTATGGTGGGAAAGAATGGTTGTTTGTGTAATTTGTCCAATTTTTCTTTTGCCCGGCCGAGAGCCAGTAGCATCAATTCAAGGTCAATGGGTTTTTTAATATAATCAATGGCGCCTTCACGAATGGCCAGAATAGCGGTATCGATTTTACCAAAGGCAGTGATTACAATCACCTGAGTGTGTGGCGATGTTCGTTTAATGGTATGAAGTACTTCCATACCACTGATACCGGGCATTTTTAAGTCGGTAATAACAATATCCGGAAGTTCTTTTTCAAATAGTTGTAAACCTTGCTCTCCATCATTGGCTTCAACAACTTCGAAATCTTCTTTTCTGACTGTTCTTGCCAGTTGCTGTAAAGCATCAGGATCATCTTCGACGATTAATACTTTATATGACTGCATGTTTGATCTCCTTTTTTTTTCTTTATATTATCGTGCAACTTTGGTTTTTCCAATTATGATGGACAATCACTGACGAACACGGACACACACATCACGCTCTTGGAAAAACCAAAGTGGCACGATAATAATAAAAGTTGACAATAAAAAAAACGCATCGGTCTGTTATAATTATAAATCATCAAAAAACCAATTATTGTGGCACAGGCATAGAAAGAATAAATGTTGTACCTTCACCGAGACTATTCTGCATTGAAATACTGCCATCATGTTCTTCAATAATTTTTTTCGCAATGGCAATCCCCATTCCTGTGCCATCCCAGGGCGAGCCGGGAATAAAATTGGGTTCAAAAATACTTTTGGCCAATTTTTCCGGAAGCCCTCTGCCATTGTCTAAAACCTCTACAACGATAAACCTGTTTTCAGAATCATCTGTAAATTTATAACATTTAATATGTATAACTTTTTGACTGTTCTCTGAACGTTCTAATGAATCTCTGGCATTGGTGATCAAATTTACCATCATTTGTTCCATTCGAGCGGGATCAGCTTTAATCATAGGTAAATTGGGTTGAATGGTTAAAGCCGCTTCAATGGTTCTGTTCTTGAGTTGTTGTGAAAAAAATCGCAGCGCGGATTTAATCACCTTTTCCATATCCACAAATACTTTTTCCATATGTTTGGCACTTCGCGCAAATAGTCTCATATGATCAATAATTTCTGACATTTTATTGACTTCATTAATCACGCTATCCAAATCCTGTTGCAAGTCATTAATGTCAAAACGATTTTTTTCAATATCCCTTAACAATGATTGATTGATAATCTTAATCACATTAAGCGGTTGACTCAATTCATGTCCGACACCGGGAATCACTTCACCCAAAGCGGCATATCGTTCTGCCTGGTTCATCTGTTCATTTTTAATGATTTCTTCCCGCGCATCACGAATAATACTGACAAAACCAATGGGTTTATTATTATGATTGACCATCATGGAACAAAAAAAGTGTGCAGGTATTTGTATTTCTGATTTACAATTCAGAATGATCTCATGATGGGTAATGCTCTTTTTGGGGGTAATTTTAGAAAATAAACCATGAAGCCATATATGACTTATCTTGCCTTGTAATAAATTTTCCTGATCATATGATGATAATAACACATCAATTTTTTTTTCCTTAAGGTCAGATTCACTAAAACCCGTTAGCTGAAGCAGTGCTTTGTTGACTTTTTTGATGGTTAAATTCATATCAATCACAATTAATGCATTAAGCATTGATGACAGTATATTTTCAATATAAATTCTGCTTTCTTTTAGTGAAGATATTGTATTCTCATGATCGGTAATATCTCGAACAATTGACCAGGTTGAAACCGGTTGATCTTTTTCATCTTTTATCAGATGGGTTTGTATTTCCGCTTTGAATAAGGTTTTATCTTTTCGAATGTAGTCTTTGTGGTAGACATCCGAATATCCATTGATTTTAAGTTGTTTGGGAATAAATTCTTCTTCAAATGCCTGCCAGTCTTTAGCAGTGATATCCTTATGTGAGATGTTCACCAATTCTTCATCAGTATAACCAATCATTTTTTGAAAAGAAACATTGGTTTCTATGATCTTACCATCTAAAGTGCATGAAATTAAGCCATCGGGGATCAGTCGATTCAACTTGTGATAGGCATGTTCCCATTTGCTTTGTCCTTCAAGAAGATTTTTTTCCAATCGTTTTCGACGCGTAATATCCTTAAAAGTAGAAACCACATGACCTGATGTTAATTTATAAATATAATAATCCCGATATCGTTCTGTAAAATTCTCATAAGCAGGAATAAAAATTTCCGAATGTTTAGTAAAACCTGTCTCCCAAACTTCCTGACACAGTTCTATTAAATCTTTGTTACAGCAATATGGATATAAATTCAAAAGATCAGTGCCAACAACCGCTTTCCGATTGACTTGATCAACACGTTCAAGAGCTCCATTGATATACGTAATAATGAACGTTTTCTGTTTGATGTCGTATGTCAAAACAAGCATGCCACATGATAAATTTTCAGATAGTTCCAGGCAGCTGATATAGCTTAACGTGCTAACGATATTGCCTTTCCCGACATTTTGTTTCAAGTGGTAGATTTTACGCGCTAATATAACAGATAGCCCTGACAATCCTATACATACAGATGCGAGAATCCATTCAATGGATATATGATCTAAATAATTCATATTTGATTATCCTATATCGCCATTCAGGCCATAGCCCATAGCCGTCAGGTTAAGAAAAAAATGTCCGACTTTTTGGGATTACGCCTATGACCCCCCTATTTTTGAATACATGGCAACAAGATCTTAAAAGTCGCCCCTTGTCCGGGATTATTCTCCAAAACAATTTTTCCTTGATGTTCTTCAATAATCTTTCTGGAAATGGATAAACCCAATCCTGTGCCTTCACCACTGGCTCGAGTGGTAAAAAATTGTTCAAAAATCTTATCTACAAGATGTTCAGGAATACCGCCACCATTGTCTTTAACTTGAATGACCACTGTTTTTTCTCTTAATGGGGATTCTTTGGGTGCAAGCTGATATGTACTGACTTCAATATATTTTTCCGATTCTGTCGATTTTTCAACTGCATGTCTGGCATTGGTAACAATATTCATTAAGACCTGCTCAATTCGGATTTGATCGCCCATGATATAAGGTAAATCCCTTGTAAAATTCTTTCTCAAATCGACATTGTGGTTTTTCAATTGTTGAGAGAACAGTTTGAACAAAGATTCCATTAAATCATTCACATGAACTTCAGCACGTTGCATTTCACCGGAAAATCGGGTGAACACCCGCATGTGATCAATTATTTCAGCCATCTTATTGACTTGCTGAATGATATCCTGAAGATCTTTGCCCATAAATTCCATATCCAGGCGATCTTTCTCAATGTCCCTGACAATGGATTGGCCAATAATTTTGATAACATTGAGCGGTTGTTTTAATTCATGAGCAACCCCGGCAGTAAGCTCCCCTAAAGCCGTGAGTTTTTCAGCCTGAATTAACTGAGCCATGACATTTCTTAATTCTCGCATATCTCTGGCAATGGCCACCATGCAAATTTCTTTTTGATGTTTATCGATCATCACTGATCCTGAAAAGTTGACAGGAATCAGGTTTTTCTTTTTGGTTAAAAAATACATTTCGTAATTGGTAATGGCTTTTTGATGAAGCAATTTTGAGAACACACCGGGCAATTCAGGTCTGACTTCAATATCAATAGGCAATTCCATTTGTTTTTCATCGTCAGACAAAATCATTCCCACATGTTTACCCTGGAGTTCTTCTTGCGTGTATTCTGTGAGATCCAGCATGGCATGATTGATCGTCATGATATTACCATTTAAATCAATTACAATCAGTGCATCTAACATGGACGTTATAATATTTTTAATATAAGCGGTTTGTTTTTCCATATTGGCGTAAAGCGTTGCGTTTTCAATGGATATGGCAGCTTGAGCAGCAAGGATTTGAAGTACTTGAACGCGTTCAGATGTAAAAGCACCAGTGGTTTCTTTATTTTCAAGATAGAGAATTCCACAAATTTCGTAATGTCTCATGATCGGCATGCAGAGAATGGATTTGGGCTGTTGACGAACCACATAAGAATCATGTATAAAATCGCCTTCTGATACAGCATCATTTAAAACAACGCTTTCGTTGTTTCGGATGACATAATTGATAATGGCCTGTGAAACATCGCTAAATTTTTCTATGGGAATAAATGAATCTTGCTGACACACATAAAAATTTGAAGATTTTGGTGATTCAGTATCAATTTGAAAATTGACTGTGGATGTATCCAAAATAAGATAACCTGTTTGAGCGCCGGCATTTTCAACAACAATATCCATTAATTTTTCCATCAGACGCGCCAGAACGATTTCACCGGAAATGGCCTGAGACGCTTTCATAACTGAAGTCATATCCAGTTCTTCAAATCCTGTTGAGGTACTTTCTGAAATCAGTGTTTCTTTTTCTGCAGTTTGATTGTCCTTTGGTGAGTCGTCTCCGATCATTACATTAGAATATCGTTTATCCAGATCAGCCATTTTTCCAAAGGCTCCCCACTGATCATAATATTTTCTGGCAATCAGCATATAGGTACGTGCCACAGTATTTCTTCCCAGGGAAAGATAAAACCTTGCGGCCAATTCATTTGCCAGGGCCTGTTCTTGAATATATCCACTGGTTGCGGCCAGTTGAATGGCATTGTCATACAATTCCATTGCTTGACCCAGTTTTCCTTTGATACGCGCACGTTCTGCCTCGACCAGCATGTATTTATGTTCATGATTTTTTGGAGAGAATCTGGCCCACTTTTTCATTTTTCGTTGATTTTTAGCGACTTTTAGCCGATGCCTCGTCTGTTGTACTTTACCAGAAACCTTGCATATGGCCAGACGTGCGAGGGAATCATAAAAATAAAATGCTGGCACAGCAAATACTCCCATTGCAGCATCAACATCTTTTTCAGAAAGAATGGCGCATTCAACAGCAGGATAAAATTTTTGATAATGGTAATTTAAAATCAATTTATGATAATACAGCATTTCAAATGCCGTGCGATCATTGGCTTTTTCATGAATTTTTAGCATCGTGGACTCATCGTAACTGTCCCCTTTTAATTTACCGGGATCGCTGGTCTCTGAAATCATGTTCAGGGTGGATTGATGATACATTCGATTATAATTTAGAATGGTTTCCTGTTTGAGGTCTTTAATGATTTGAGAATATTTGCCCATATCGGCTTCAACTTCATGGAGTGGTCTGCCATTTAAGAAAGATTGAAGGTTATACATAAACACAGCTAAAGAAGCGTATTCAAGATCTCCTGTTTCCAATCCGCATTGATAGGCATCCAATAAATTGGGTAACAGTTCTTTTGAAGGATCTTTCCAATGAAGTACAAGTGCGTTTGCGACCATAAGGGTTCGTGATTTATATTTTCTTGATCGTGGGTATTCTGCCAATGCGACCCCTAATTGAGCAAATTGATATCCATTTTCAATATCACCCACAACACCACACAAAATAGCGCCATATGATGCATAAGCGTAAGCAGACAAAGCGGCATTTCCAAATTTGATTGATAAAATCACCTGTTGAAAAACTGAAATAGCCAATAATTCGGGTATTGCGACATAAGCGGCTGTATTGACATGTGATAAAATCTGCATGGCAGCCAGTTTTTCAGGATCGGTCATTTCGGGCAGATCTTTTAAGTCTTCAATGGATTTCCCGGATATCAACGCTTTGGTTTTGATTAATGTTTTGATAATTTTTAATTTTCCAGGATGCTTTGGTATTTTGATTCCTAACAAGGCAAGAACCGAAAGGGCGATATCCAGAGCATCCAGCATTTGATTTCGGGCTGTTCTGGACTGGATAATCACTTCATATACGTTTACTTTATCCAGCAGTTGTTTGGCATTGGACAAAACCACTTCTGAAAATCGATCCATTTCTGCAAAATCACCTGATAAAAAGGCGGTTTCAGTCGCTTCAGTAAAAAGATTGAGCGTCAATTCATAGTCCTGTTCCCAGGAATTATGGGTGAGCAATGAAATACCGGTTTTGAGATAAGCAAAAGCAGAATCATAGGCCGTTGAATTTTTTGCTTTTTTACCGCCAAGGAGATTGAGTTGCGCCAACTCAATTTTTTCAGCATGGGAATCAATGAGGTGTACACCGGTATTCATGTGGTTAACAATATCAAAAATGCTGTTTTCCCGGTCTGCCTCTGGAATGCGTTTGAGCAGAAGTCGCCCGATTTTTAAATGAAGCCCGGGTTTTTCATCTTCCGGTATCATGCTGTAAGCCGCCTGTTGAACACGGTCATGTAAAAATTGATAAATTTTGGTTGCCGGGCCTTCAGTGGTAACATCTTCTCCAATGGTGTCGTAATTTGTCAAAAGCATGGTTAATCGAAGATCAGACAGGGGATAAATCAGTCCTTTTTTAACAGCTTCCCAAAGGCGATGAGCTGTTTCTTTAGGACGAGTTTCATTGATAATGGAAAGACCTTCCAGATCAAAACGATTGCCATAACAAGCCGCAAGTTTGATGGCTTTGATGGTATCATGGGATAATTTTTGAAGTTTACTGACCATCAAATCCACCACATTATCAGTAATGGCCATTTCCTGAATATGGGCAAAATCCCATCGCCATCCCCAGTCTTCTGATTTTTCGGGTGGAATAAACACCAAAAGGCCTTCAGCATGAAGCATGGTCAGAAATTGATTGACAAAAAAAGGATTTCCATAAGTTTTTGAATAAATCAATTCTGCAAGCGGTCTGGCACTGGCGCTATCAACATTGAGTGTTTCCACAATAAGCTGGTTAATGTGATGCAAATCCAAAGGCTTTAACAAAAGTGTATTAACAGGAGTCCCTGTTTTGCGAATATTCTCAATAGTCAACATGAGGGGATGCCCGGAATCTACTTCATTATCGCGATACGCACCAATTAACAATAAATGAGATGTTTCAGGATCTGTAATAAAGGTTTGAATTAATTTAAACGAGCCTGAATCTGCCCATTGAAGATCATCCAAAAAAATAACCAGAGGATGCTGATGACTGGCGAATACGCGAATAAATTTACGAAAGACAAAATTAAACCGATTTTGAGATTCAATAGGCGCCAGTTCCGGGACTGGCGGTTGAGGGCCAATAATTCTTTCCAATGATGGAATAACATCTATAATGACCTGGCCATTGGGGCCTAATGCTTCTAATAATTCAAAACGCCATCGACTTAATTCTTCATTGGTTTCAGTGAGTATTTGTCGAACCAGTTCTGAAAACGCCTGAATAATTGCAATATAAGGAATATCTCTCTTGAATTGATCGAATTTACCATGCGTATAATAGCCCCTGAGGCTGACAATGGATTTATGAATTTCCTGAACCAGAACAGATTTTCCAATCCCCGAATAGCCTGCCACCAGAATCATTTCTGCTTTAGCGGTTTGAATCCCAAAAGCACCTGAAGAAATGGTGCCGACGTTATCCACTTTCTGAGAAGATCGATTTATACGTTCAAAAGCACATAACAGATCATCAATTTCTTTTTCTCTGCCATATAATTTTTGAGGAATATTAAATATATCTGAAATATCAAATTGACCCACCTTAAAATCAGGAACTGTGCCATTCATATCCAATCCCTTTTGACATTCCAAAAAATCCGCTTTTATGCCATGAGCCGTTTGATAGCGATCTTCCGCATTTTTTGCAATGAGTTTCATTACAATATTTGAGATCGTTTTTGGGATGGTTGAATCAACTTTAGAGGGAGGTAACGCCTGACGTGCCAGATGGGCATGAACGATAGCAATGGGATCGTCCATAGATTCAAAAGGAAGAGAACGGGTGAGCATATGATATAAGGTAATGCCTGCTGAATAATAGTCAGTTCGATAATCCACCGGTCGATTCATTCTTCCGGTTTGTTCAGGAGAAATATATTCCAACGACCCTTCAACCATTCGTGGGGTCGTATAATCAGTTTTTTCTATAGACAGGCGGGTGGATATGCCAAAATCAATCAGTTTAATTTCCAGGGTTTCTGGGTTGACCAGAATATTTGATGGTTTAATATCTTTGTGAATAATTTTATTGCGATGAAGCTTATCCAGAGCATCAGCCAGTTGAATACCAATGATCAGGCATTTTTTAAGATCCAATGAATTGGTATTAATCAGTTTTTTGAGAGTAATCTGGCTAAAATATTCCATCACCAAAGCAATTCTATTGGACGTTCTTTCCAAAGCATAATGTTTGATTACACCAGGAATATCAATATCACTGGCAACAGCATAAGCGTGATGTAATTGAGCGAATGTACGTGCATCTGTGAGATCGCTTTTTGGGGTTTTAATCACAACAGGAATATCATCATCCATTTTGGTTGCATGATAGACATAGCACGTCATCGTTTCTGCTATTTGACTTAATATTTGATAGCCTGTAATTGATATCATAATTTATGTCCTTTTGATATTTCATCTCTTTCAATATTGCTTGCAATCAATGCCTGAGCATATTCTTTACATTTTTGTGTAAGCATTAATCTTTAATAACCGGCAGTTTTATTTGAAACACTGCCCCTCCCTCCGAAATATTATGAAATGTTAGCGTACCATTATGATCCTGAATAATTTTCCGGCTAATGGATAAGCCCAGTCCCATCCCCTCACCGGGTATTTGTGTGGTAAAAAACTGATCAAATAATTTATCCGCCAGATGTTCGGGAACCCCGCAACCATTATCTTGAACCTCAAGAAAAACAAAATCATCCGCATTTCTTGTGTGAACGATAATGCTCTTTCTCAGAACGTTTGACTTTTCCAACGCCTTTCTGGCATTGGAAATTAAATTAATTAATACTTCTTCCAACCGAATCTTATTGGCTTTGACCATCGCAATTTCAGTTTGAAGATTCATTCGAAAAGTAATACTATGCGCTTTCATCTGCTGACTGAAAAATTGAAAGGTCGTCTCCACCAATTCATTAACATTTACATTTTCTCTTTCCATGTCATGAGATCTACCGGTAAATATCCGCATATGATCAATAATATTAGCCATTTTATCAACCTGTGACGAAATTTGTTTTAAATCATCCCCCAGCAAATCTTGTTCGAATCGACCCCGTTTGATATCCATAAGAATGGATTGAGTGATAATTTTAATGACATTCATGGGTTGTTTTAATTCATGGCCAATACCACCGGTCAGTTCACTCAGAGCTGCCAGCTTTTCTGCTTCTATTAACCGAGATGTGGTTTCCTGAAGTCCGCGAATGTCACGTAATATGCATACAAAAGCGGTAACGTTGTGTGTTTCATCAGTTAATACATTACCTGAAACAATCACCGGAATAAGATTGCCGTTTTTATCCTGGCAAAGCAGTTCATAGTCGTTGATATGGCTTTCTTCAGACAGTTTGATCAGAACAAATGGTAATGAAAAGTGTGAAACAGACCTGGCAACTGTTTTTTCAATCAATAACGTTGAGAAAGGTTGGTTTTCCAGTTCACTCAATTCATACCCAAACAGATTCAGTGTCGCTTCATTGAGCTGTTTAATGTTTCCATCAATGTCAATCACCAGCAGCGGATCTCTCATGGATTGAATGATTTTTTCTCGGTACGCATGGCTGATGGTCAATGCTTTTTCTGCTTTAATACGTTCAAGTTCTTCCTGCTGTTGTTTCATTATAGATTGAAGCACAGGGGCAATAAAAGTTGCTACAGTTTCAAGTCTGGATTTATCAGTTGATGTATAGGCATTGGCTTTGTTCGCTAAACAAATCATTCCGATAATATCATCCTTAGATATAACCGGTACCACGATCATCGAATGTATGGAGATATGACCTTCTGGAAAATTGAATTGCTGCTTTAGACAAATGGATTTTTTGGTTTCAATAGCAACTTTCCATTGATTGATAATCGCATGATTGAGTGGTATTGTTTCCGGATTAACCTTGCAGTTTGAACGTAAATGCTTATTGGTCAATGGCAATATCATTTTATTATGAGAATCTATGTAACCGAAAAGGCCATAAATACTGTCAAATTCTTTTAACAGTAAGGTCAGGATATCTTCAAACATTGTGTTATCCTGACGGGTTAAAATAGTCCTGGAAATTTGGTTCAACAATCGGAGTTCTTTTTCGGAAGATCTGAGTTTTCGTTCTGTTTGTTTCAATTCCCGATAGTACTTATCAATAAGTTCATGAACTTTATTCAGTTGCTCTACTTTTTCCCTGCCTTCCTTTGCCGAAACCTGAAGCATTCCCCAAACAACCCTCTTATCTTTTTCCAATTCTCTATCTCTTAAATCTTTAAAAGATTTCAGAACACCAATGACCTGACCATTGTTATCTTTTATGGGAAAGCAGGTAATTGTAAGGGGAATTCTGATATTTTCAGGGCTGAAATAATCCTTTGTTTCTTCAATTTTCTCAAGGGAATTAAATGTAAACAGACAATCTTTTTTGATACAAAAAGCAGCCGGAAAGGCTTCCTGACAATTTTTTCCTTCAAGTTGGGTATCACTAATTGAAAACAAAGAGAGAAAGGCATCATTTACCTTTAATATATTCATATTCTTATCAATAATCACAGAAGGCTCTGTAATGGAATTGAGGAGATTGGAAATATTATGTTGGGAATACAGTATATCATTGGTTAAAACATTCGCACTATTGAGAACTTTTTCCAGTTTTGTATTGGTTTCATTAAGTTCTTTCAGGATTTCATATTCACGTTCAATTCGTAATATTCTTGATGCGAATTCGCTGAATTCAAATGGTTTTTTTATGTAATCCGAAGCACCGGCATTTAAAATTTCTTGATAGGCGATTTTGTGACCAAGGCCTGACATGATGATAAAATTCTGATGAGGGTTTGTTTTTTTGACAGTTTCCATTAGCGATATGCCACTCATGTTCGGAAGACAATAATCAGTGATTACAACCAAAAATGAATTGTGTTCTAAAATATCTAAAGCCATTTCCGCAGATGCCACATAAGTACATTCATAGTCCATTTTTGACAGCATTTTTTCAACCAGATGTCCTATAGAACTATCATCTTCGATAATTAATGCTTTTTTTGACATAACACTTTTCTCCTGTAAATTGGACATATCCAATGGAAAGGGTTAAATATGAATGTTGTTCTGGCCTTGGTTTTATTAATTGTTTGCACGATGAACCGGTATTGTAACACGAAATGTAGCTCCAATACTGACATCAGGTAAATATTCGATTATGCCTTGATGCTCGTTAATAATTGTTTTTGAAATTGCCAATCCCAGTCCAGTGCCTTCTCCCGCCTCGCGGGTGGTGAAAAAATGATCGAAAATTTTTGCGACATTCTTTGGTGAAATCCCCGGACCGGTGTCAGATACCTGTACCACAATAACATCAACCCTATTGCCCGACATTTCCACTAATTGTTTTGATGACATCACTGAAACTGTTTTTTCTTCGGAATCAATTTCTTCACAGGCTTTTCTGGCATTGCTGATTAAATTGGTAAACACCTGTTCCAACCGAATGGGGTCGCCTTTGATCTCGGGTAAATGTTGGTCCAGTTTTTTCTCTATTTGAATTCCTCTGATTCTGAACTGCTCAATAAATAAGCTGAAAGCATTATTAATAATGTCATTGATGTTAATGTATTCTTGATGAACATTATCTGATCGTCTGGAAAAGACACGTAAATGATCAATAATTTCAGACATCTTATTGACCTGTGTGGTCACCTGCTTTAAATTGTCCGGAATTTCTGTGAGATCCAGTCGATTTTTCTGAATATCTCTCATAATGGATTGCGAGATAATTTTGATCACATTGAGTGGCTGTTTTAATTCATGGGCAACACCTGCGGACATTTCCCCCAAAGCAACCAGTTTTTCTGTTTGAACCAGTCGTGCTGTCGCTTCTCTTAACTCGCGGGTATCTCTGGCAATCACAACAATACTATTTTCTATACCCGCTGCATCTGAAACAACATATCCAGTAATGCTGACCGGAATAATTTCTTCCTGCGTCATATAAAAATTCGTATCAAAGTTTTGAATAAATTTTTCTGAAATAATGTTTTGGATAATTTCAGGTATTGTATTTCGAAGTTCCTCGGTATTGAGATGTGTATCTTCCAATAAAATACCAAAAGACTGTCCCACAAGATCATTCCGGGTATATCCGGACAATGTAAGCGTGGCTTCATTAATGGTCTTGATGATACCTTTCATATCCATTACAATAAAAATATCAATCATGGAATGGATAATATTTTCGATAAATCTTTTTTGGTTGAGAATTTCCATTTCTGCTTTTTTTTGTTCGGTAATATCCCTGAAATACCAGGCTCTCCCATAATATTTCCCATTATTTCCAATGAGTGGCGCAGTGTAACGATCATAACAACGACCATCTATTAATTGTATTTCTGAACGACTTTTGATGTGTTTATTTTCAAACAAATACTTCACCTGTGCCAGAAAGAGACCAGGATCTGCAATTCTTTCAATAGCCTTTTTTAATAGAGGTCGGAGTGTAATATTTTCAATCATGTCTTTAATCGTCAAGGGGATATTCTTATCAATTGTATGTTGAATAATGTTATCTTCAAGTACTTCCAATGGTATCTGCCACATTTCCAGTAAACGCTGATTGTAGGATTGAATATCACCTCTGGCATTAATAAATAAAATACCATCCATAGAGGCTTCCTGCTGGCTTTTGAGAATGATATTTTGATAATCCAGGGTTTGTTCAATATTTTTTCGTGAAGTAATATCTCTACCTACGCCAACAACACAATCGGTTTGATTGTCAGCATTTCTCGCAACATTAAATGACCAGGAAAACCAACGCCATGTTTCATTGATATTGGCTCGAAATTCTAAAATGATCGGTTGCCCCGTACAGAACAATTCTTTGAGCTGAATTATTAATGTGTTTATATCTTGGGAATTAATGAAATGAAGAAAAGATTTCGATGGTTCAAAATATTTACTGTATGAAGGACTGGCATATAAAATGTCAAACTGATCATTAAATTGAACGACCAGCTCTGTTTGATTTTCAACCAGTAAACGATATGATGCTTCACTTTGTTTCAACGATTGCGTGCGTTGTTCAACCTGATTTTCTAAATCACTGTTCAGTTTTACCAATTGTTCATTTAATGTTTTCAGGTCATTTCTTGCAGTAGCCAATTCAGATATATCCACTGCAGAAACACAATAATACAATACCGAACTGTCAACACCTCGAAAACATATCCCACTCATGAGCATTGGAAAAAGGGTGCCATTGCGATGGCGATTATTGACTTCCCGGTTAATAAAATCCTTGCTGGCATTATTAAACAGGTCATCATAGAGCTCTTTAATGATTTCTATATCGTCTACATCGTGAAATATGCTGTAAGATTTTAAAACAAGTTCTTCCTGAATATATC
>Ga0272440_1001704_pt1 | contig 17763 bp, 19 predicted proteins | sample SSMMMBAug17_FD_192440 | JGI IMG/M metagenome (GOLD analysis project Ga0272440, IMG submission 192440) | Marine sediment archaeal communities from Little Sippewissett salt marsh, Falmouth, MA, United States - SSM-MMB-Aug17 | ecosystem: Environmental > Aquatic > Marine > Wetlands > Sediment ...
TTTCCGAAAATAAAAATACCAAAGTATGAGTTCCCCCCTTGAGGGGGGTTAGGGGGGTGTTTCGCTTTTGTTGTAAGAACACCCCCCTAACCCCCCTCAAGGGGGAACCTGATCTTGGTATATTCTTTTTCGGAAATCACCTAATCTTTTTAACATATTTCGAATAAAAAATGTTTTCTTTATCTTTGAAGGATTTGATCATTCGAATTCTTTATCATGGTCAATAAACAAATTATGTAAAATCAATAATTAAATCATATCAAGAAACATTGTCGTATGTAAAGAATAAGAAATTCCTAACTCCTCCCATGTAACCGTAACATCAACTGTTTTAATATATTTTGTTAAATATTCAAATTCTTCATCAATGTCTTCTAATTCTTGGGCGATGATAGAGTAGTCATAACCTGGAAAATCATCACCAAAACTACCTGAATCAGTGTCTAAATCAGGATCTTCGGCAATAATTCTTGCTTCAAAGCGTGATAAGGCTAGCCTGGCCAGTAAGGGAGCTTGCGTATAAAACCGAACCGATGTGATCATATTGACAGACTGACCTTGAAGTTTGAAGATACTGACAATTGCTATGGTCAGAATGCTCATAGCAATCATCATCTCAAGTAATGTAAATCCTTTCTGAGACTTCATCGTTGAGGAAACTCCCAGTATTCTTCGTAAATTCGAACCTTTGATAAAAAAGGTTCAACCACCAGGGTCAAATAATCCTCACCATCTTTAGTTAAATGAATCGCTGTCGGATCTGCATATCCTGTTGGATAAAAATTTATTGTTCCTGATGATTGTACATCGCCATTGGGACGCATTACATCCAAAGAAACATCATCCGGTAGTGGAATTGATTGCGTTTTTCTATCTTCTTCATCAAGCATATCCGTTTTTGTTTTTTTGGCCACACTGGCATTAAAGCCACTGGAATGATAATCCAATGTTTGCTTTTCCTGTGTTCTTACAGCCATCGTTCGTAAATGTCCTGAGATAGCAATTACCCGTCTGGCAACAGCCTGCATGCTATTTGGCTTTTTTAGAGAGGGCATTATAAAATGAAGCGATATGGAAAGAATAACCATTATAACAATTAATTCTAACAGGGTGTATCCATTATTGTCCCTCATAGCAGGTGAAAACATAGATAGTTTGGTTACCATGTTACATGCCCACCGCCTTCAGACGACCCACCACCATCAGATCCTAAATTGCTGATTCGGGTACCATCTTTTGCAGTTGTCCAGATTTCAACATCATCTCCACTAGAATATGAAAAATCATTTCCCCAGGGATCTTTTGGCACTTTCCCTTTTTCTAAGTAACCGCCTTTACGCCCAGCGCCTGAGACTAAAGCATCCAATGATGATGGATAGCTTCCTGTATCCAATTTGAAAAGCTTACAAGCTGTTTCAAGGCTTTCAATTTGGACTTCAGCTTTTTGAATTCTAGCCTGTTCTGGACGATCCATAATTCGCGGAACGACCAAACCGGCCAATATGCCTAAAATAACAATAACGACCATTAACTCAATCAGCGTAAAGCCAGCTTCATTTCGTTTGTTTTTTTTCTCCATGAATTACCTCACATATTTTTTTAATGAATTAAGTATAAACTGCCATAAAAAACTAATGAATCATATGAAAAGAAACATTATTATAAAATAACCTTAAAACCCAAATAGGCAAATTTTGAGATCTTTAACGACTTAATGTTTTCATTTCAACCGTAGTATAATAACTCTGATATTAGTTTATCTATATCGTTAATCAGGTTTATTTTACCAGCTGATTCATTTCAACAATGGGCAATAAAATCGATATCACCACAAAGCCCATCAAAACTCCCATGGTTAAAATCATCACTGGCTCCAGCATAGATGTCATGGCGAGTATGGCAGATTCAACTTCATTTTCATAAATATCGGCTACTTTGTATAGCATTTTTTCTAACTCACCACTTTGTTCCCCCACCTGAATCATTTGGATAGAAATAGGTGGGAAAACATCACTTTTTGAAAGTGCATTGCCCAAGCCCTCCCCTTTACCTATATCGTCAATCGCTTCATCAATGATATCTGCTATCAGTACATTTCCAACAACATTTTTAACAATTCCCAGTGCAGGAATCAACGATACACCATTTTCGATTAATGATCCCAATGTTCGTCCAAACCGGGCAACCGCTAATTTTTGAGCCAAAGTTCCCGTTAAGGGGAGTGTCAGCAAAAGTCGATCTCGTCTGTATCTCCCTTTTTCTGTTTTGACGACTTGCTTTAGAACCATAATAATTAATGCAAATACTAATAATATAACCCACCAATATTTTTCAATAAAACTACTTAATGATATTAAGAATAATGTTGGTCCTGGAAGTGTTTGCCCCATGTCATCAAAAATGGATGTAATGTTGGGTACAATATAGGCCATCAGAACAAACAAAACAGTACACCCCAAAAAAAGCATAAAAATTGGGTAAGCCAAAGCTGAACGTATGCGTCCTCTAAGTTCTTGCTGCTTTTCAGATAAATCTGCCAGTCTGTCTAAAACAATTTCAATTGCACCAGAGGCTTCACCTGCACGAACCATGTTGACAAATAAGTCAGAAAAAATTTTAGGATATTGCTCAAGCGCTTTCGCAAAACTGTTTCCTTCAACAATAGAATCCTTAATTTGAGAGAGGGTCTGCTTAAAAGCCGGGTTTGGGGTTTGCGGTAGCAGTGATGTCAAAGCAGTGACAAGAGGAAGCCCTGCACCAACTAACGTCGCTAATTGGCGTGTCATGATGGTTACTTCTGAAGATTTTACCCTGGCAAAAAAGCCCTGTAAATTCATATTAAACCCTTTTGATTTTCCAGAGCTTGTTTTTAAATGATCAGGGGCTTCTTTGAGTGATGTTGGGTAAAATTTTTTGCTTTTCAATTTCTGTCGGGCATCAGACGCATTATCTGCATCAATAAGACCCGATCTATTTTTACCCTTTTCATCAAGGGCTGTGTATTCAAATACAGGCATGATTTATCTTCATTTTGCTTAGGAACCACAATTGAATATATTTTCCATAATAGGAAAATTGTGGTTCCTTAATAATTTTGTTCAAGAATTACAATACTTTCAGCAAAGATATTATTGCTGACAGTATGTATGATTTTCAAATTTTTTTTTAACACAAGATTATTTTTCTACCATAGACCCTGCCATTATTCAAGTGGGTAGTCGTTAAATCCATTTTTGAAGTGCAGCAACAATTTTTTCAGCCTGATCCACACTGGAAATATTAAATTTTGTCTGTTGTTTATATTCACCTTTTAGCTTTCTGTATCGCCGAATGGTAAATCGTTCAGGACCATAGTCGTCTTTTTTGTTTTCCCATTGTCGAAATTTAAAAATAATTGTTGTCCATGCGCCTTTGGACAATACTTCTTTGTCCAGTTCTTCAACAATTACTTTTCCATCTTCTTCATAATTGACGGTTATTTCATCAATCGTTTGTGCCATAATTCCTCCTGAAAATTTATATAAGTTCTTTATACGTTTTTAGTTGAGGGTAATAATGTTTCATGGATTTTACAATCCTATCTAAAGGTAAATCTGAAAATGTACCCTGGTAATTGATATATTCCATATATTGGTTGCCATTATTGTCTTTGCCTGGAAAAATTGCGTGGTTTTCAGCATTAAATTCAACTGAAGGAACATTCAAATGCTTACATAAATCTGCATTAAAGGCAGGAGTAACTTTAATCCATTGATGATCAATATAAAGTTCTGCATAACCATGCCAGGCAATCAAATTCGTCTGGAGCAATTGCTTCAATTCTTTACCCATTAAATGATTAATAAGGTTTGCAAAGCCTAATCTCGCCGGAATATTTGCAGCCCTCGCAGCAGCAGCCAATACAATAGCTTTTGGGATACAAAAAGCACTTTTCTGACTTAATATATAACTGGCTTTCAAACGTTCAGGTTTAAGGGTAAAGGCATATGGATCATAAATAATTTGATCTCTAACGGCGTAAAAAATGCGTATCGCCATCAATTTTGGATTCGTTTCTTTTGAAACAGTCTCACTGACAAAGTCTGAAATTTCTGTACTATCAGAGTCAATAAAAAATGTGGGTTGCAAAAATGTTTCCATATTAGCATTTGAATTCATTAGCGGGTTTCTTTCCTACAATCTGTTTTAGGATGATTTTATGTAACATTTATGTTTTCCTTTCCAGCAGATTTTTAACCGTTTCGATTTCTCTAAGTGTCTAATTGCCTGTAAGACTGATTGGTCTCCATATTTTCTAAAATGTCCTGCAATTTTTTTTCTGGTTTTAGGCGTTTGACAAAAATGAATAATCTCTACTGCTAAATTTTCATGGTACCCTGGAAGTTTTTTTTTCGCTTTAATATACGTCACACCGGGGTTAGCATCGATTTCTTCACCTTTTCGCCATTCTAATTTATCGTCATGTTCACTTAATAATTTTCGAATTGCTGAGCGGATTTTTCCACCATCGCCCGATGAACCGTAGCCATGAACAACACACAAACGAATCCCCTTTTTATGCTTTACACAGTCGTTGTAATACAAAATAAACAGTTGAATGGCTTCATGTACTGAACATTTGTGTAAATTTAACTCATTGTCATAATCATGTCGCATATAAAAAAAAAGGCAACAGACAATTTTAAAAAAATAAGGTTTTGTCTGATGCCCGGTAAAATCAAAAGAATCTTAATAAAACAAAATTACTTAACTTTATTTTTGTGGCATTCACCGCACAAAACAGGTCCTGCCTTTTTTTCTAAATGACATCCTTTGCAATTTAAGTGAAATGCGTCCATCAATCCAGGTTTAGTTCCTGATGCTTTTTTCCCATGACAGTCAGCACATTTAGAATCTTCTGAGGATTCTCCCTCAAGAATTTTGCCATTTTTATCGTACACATGATGGCAAATTGAACATTCTTCGGTGCCTGATTTTTCATTGTGAGAATCGTGCTTGAAAATAGCTGCTGGTCTTTGGGGATTTTCAAAAACAGAGTTGTCAATTTCAAGCATATCCTCTTGGGCGTGAATTGAAATGAAAACACATAGTGTTGCATATAACAGGGTCAATGCAAATAAGAATTTTTTCATTGGTTCGCTCCTCTCTTTATATATAAAGACTAAACTAAATCATATTTATGCCTCTATAAATATTATTATGAAAAAACGGTGTGTATCACACCATTTCAGGCATTACAACAATAAAAGTTAGTGGGGCAATTGCTCATCCAGAATATAATAAAATTTAGTAAAATTAATTAGTTAATTTTACTAAAGAATCATTCCCACAACAGCACCTGTCATACAAGTCGCCAATGTTCCAGCAATAATGGAACGAAAGCCAAGAGAAACTATCTCTTTTCTTTTTTCTGAAGCCATGGTGCCCATTCCACCAATCATAATCCCTAAACTTCCTGGATTTGCAAAGCCACACAGGGCATATGTCATAATAATAAAGCTTTTGGGACTTAAAGCATCAGTGGGCAGATGGCTTAAATCCATGTATGCAATAAACTCATTTAAAACGGTCTTGGTTCCCATCAATCCAGCAGCGGTATAAGTCTCTTTCCAGGGAATACCCATAAGCCAAACAACGGGTGATAGAATGACGCCAAATAATCGTTGTAGCGTAATGGCTTTTCCTCCAATATCGGGTAAAAAGCCTAAAAAAATATTGGCTAAATGAACAAGGGCAACAAGTGAAATTAACATCGCGATGATATTCAAAAGTAATTGGACGCCTTGAACGGTTCCTGTGGTTATTGCATCCATTGAGCTGATAGATTCTTCTTGTAAAACAAGATTTCCAGATGTTGTTGGTTCAGTTTCAGGCACCATCATTTTGGCAATGGTAATCGCTGCCGGTGCGCTGATTATTGATGCTGTCAATATATGGCCTAAGGCATCAGGAATTATTGCACTGAGAATACTGGCATATAACACCATAACAGTTCCTGCTATTGTCGCCATACCACAAGTCATGAGTGAAAAAATTTCACTCCGCGTCATTTTGTTGAGATAGGGTCGAATTAAAATTGGAGCCTCAACCATCCCCACAAAAATATTTGCTGAAATACCAACGCCCTCAGCACCATCGATATTCATCGTTTTTTGAAGAAGGACTGAAAAAATATTGACAATAAACGGTAATATTTTCCAGTAAAAAAGCAGTGCTGATATAGCGCTGATAACAATAACTAATGGAAGTGCCCGAAATGCAAAAATAAAACTAGCGCCAGGAAATTTTTCATCAAAAGGAAGATCGGCACCACCGAGATAACCAAAAACAACCGATGTCCCGGCAACCGTTGACTGCTCCAGAGCAACAACCACTTTATTTAAATATAAAAAAATTTCTCTGAAAACAGGGAGTTTTAATAGCAAAACAGCAAGAATCAATTGAATCAAAACGCCTTTGATCACTAATGCCAAACAAATTCGCTTACGATTTTCACTGATCAGCCAGGCCAGCGTTAGAAAAAAGATAATACCAACTATACTTTGAATGTTTGTATACATACGTTTTACCTTTATTTAAGATTGATCAGGTATTACAAATCATTTTAATATGAATAAGACCCTTCCAAAACTGAAACATTTCATCACGCCCAGTCCTAAAGCTGTCCATAAAACCCCATAAAATGGAATTCCAATAATAGAGACAAAAATGATTCCAAAAGCAGCGCCCAGTATATCAGCAGCAAAAAAACGTGTTATTGTTGAGGGCTTACCCCATTGCCACTGTAAGGCAATTGGGAATTGAAATCCACAAATCATTGATAAAAAGAATCCGAACAATGAAAAAAAGTAGATATGCAAATAATCATGAAACCATATCTGTGCAACGATAAATCCTAATATCATTGCAATCATTGTCAGATCGCACATCAATAGCAGCTTTTTACCCGGTTGTTTCGTTTTTCTTAAAACATTCACCGAGAAATAGGCGCCGGGTAGCAATCCAATTAAAAAAAAGGTAACAATCCAGCAAATCTGATAATACACATAACCAAACATCATTTGAAATAAAAAAATTAAAAGAATCTCAAAACCCATTACGGTCATACCACTTGAAAACAAAACAAATTCAGTAGTTCTGGCTAAAACCATATAACAACAAAAAAGAAGAACAAGCACTACAATAAATAATGACAAATCAGTGTGAAAAATAGATAGCCACTTTTCAACAGTCAATCGCACTAAAACCGGCTGGTCATCCCGATTAATTTCAGCCGTTTTTATGAGTTGATCTCGAACATATTGAATACGCTCTTTTGAAATATCGCCATAGAAAAAATATTGAAGATACTGGGTTTCAATATTTTTTTTCGCCAGTAATTGAGGAATATCCATTTGTATATTGCCATTTCGGCATACAAAAATGAGTTGTTCACCGGGAAATATTTCAATATGAGTAAATTGACTTTTTGCTGTTTTATATAGGGTTGATATTTGCTGCTTAAGTGTTTCGGACAGGTAACTGTCAAATCCATCCACATGAAAAACGAGAATACCACCGGTATTTAATCGATGTGCCACAATTTCAAAAAATCGGTCTGTAAAAAATCGGTTTACCTGAAAGGTATCGGGTTCTGGTAAATTTAATATGATTGCATCATAATGTAACTGGGAATTGCGGATATATTTTCTTCCATCTTCATAAAACATATTGATCCCGTCAATTTTAATAAATTTATACTCTTGCTCAATTAAAGATTTAACGGCATCGATTTCAACATTATCAATAGCTAAAGGATGGTATTTTTGAATTTCCCTTACTATTCCAGCATTCGCTGACAGTGTAAGAACACGTTGGATTTTATCTAATTGAGTCAATCCACAATGTACGATTGTTTCTTCAGCAGCAATATTTCCATCACTGCTTCGAGGAATACCATCTTCAAGCAAAACAGTTTGATTATCATTTTGAAATACCTGAATTCTGCAGTAACGAGATTCTGTGTAATTCACCATCTTTCCTTTAAAAAGCTCAAGACTGGAACGTTCCCAAAAAATTGGGGTGACAAAAATAATAAGTACAAGACATAAAAAAATACTATAAATCAGTCTGAATGGTTTGAGCAGTAAAATAAGCCCCATCAATAAAATGGGGATATTGATAATCACTGAAACGAGAACAGGAGTACACCATTGAACGAGAATAAAAGAAAACAGTAACCCACCCAGGGCATCTCCAGCATTGTCATAAATATAAATGTTTGCAGCATCTAATTTTAGGTTCCAGGTTTTATAAACCATGAAAGTATATGGCAATGCAAAACCAATTAAAAATGCATATAAGCTTATGGTAATCGTTATAAATAGAAAAATGTTATAAAATCCAATGGCGGTTCCAGGAATGAAAAAAATTGTTCTTAAGGTTCTAATTTCAATAATTTGAAAGGCGGGTATAACAGAAAGAAAAAGACATAGTATACCCAATTTTCTGACAGTAAATAGGCATTGTGGACAATAATGAACAAGCCACGTACCTAATGCCCCGGCAGAAAGCCAGACAAAAAATATCATGGCAATGACAAAGACATTGCCATGAAATTGAGCATAGCATTCTCTAAAGGTCAGCAATTGGGTAACAATTGATGAAATCCCTGTAAAAAAAATGATACGTCGGAGATAATGGTCAGGATGTTTATGCATATTCAAGAGGAATGAGTTGAATGATATAACTTTTTTCGTCAAAGCAAACTTTGAAATAATCAAAAAATCCAACATGGCCAATCAATTTAAAATTGATACATAATTTCTCTGAAAAATCAATAGGTACAGTTTTCAGGGGATGCACTTGACGCTAATATTTACTGTTTTTTGCATCATAATGTTATAAACTTTGGTCAAGAATGAAATACAATATCCATGACTATGAAGCTTTATCTGTCTCAGATGTTTGACTATCCAACCATGCTTTGGCGCCGGCTTTATGAAGATAACACAATTCAAGAGGTATTTCTTGTGATGCAAATTTTTGAATAACGTCAGTAGCCGTTGAACCCATCATTTTAGAAAATTCGGAGATATCAATAAATTCTAAATCTTGAGCAAAAGAACCTTTTTCTGGTTTCCAATCTCTAGCGTATTCTATGGTTCGTTCAATAAATTTATCTGGCTCTGGAATAGATATTACCTTTTTAATCAGTTGTGGTGCAATTTTAACCTGTTTGATCTCAATCAATCCCAGCTCCAGCAGGTATTGCATAATACCGTCAATCTCAATTTGAGTTAAGGACAATGTTCCTTTTATAATGTGACAAACCTCGCTAAAAATCATATGTTCTTTTGATTCAGTCAGTAATGCCTTTCCTGTCTTGTTGGAGAGACTTTCATGAAGCAAATATAATAAATTACAAATACTTAAGAAAATATTATTTGTAGGATGCTCTCGAATCATTTCACTGGTATGGCGGAGTCTTTTGATCAACAAATTCGCCAGGGCTTGAACAATTGGAAGACTTTTATTAATAGAGACTTCAAGATCTTTTTGATTAATGACCACAAGTTCAGAGTATTCGTTTGCGGCAGCATATGCACTCCTGGGCTCTTTGCTGATAATACTCATTTCACCAAATATTTCACCAGGTTTAAGTTGTTCCAGAATAATTTTTTTATTATTCATGACTTTATATATTTCTACCGAACCACTGCGAATTAAATAAGCCAGATTTCCGGGGTCTCCTTCTTTAAAGATTGTTTGTCCTTTTAAATATGTTTTAAGATTATACCCTTTTGATCCTTTTGCCATATTACGCTCCTTGTTGATGGTTTATTTGTCGTTAAAATAATAATAAATTGTGAATAATTACTTGATCATATTTTTTATTATTATATCGTAGTGTTGATACATCAAAAGCAAATAATTATCAAGAAATAGTCATAAATCCATAAGGCTTGTTAAAAATGAACTTGATAAAATAATGAAAATTGTTATACGTTGAGTTAATTTTTTATAAAAATATTTATGGTTCCTTAATGTAAATTATTTCAAGGAATCTTTTTTTTTGGATATAACCACTTAATCAAAGTATAGGGCAAAAAAAATGGGACGACCCCCAAAAAATCGAATTATTGAATTCCCGCCGAATATTTCATACTTTAAGCCTAGAGGCATCCCCATGTTTGAACTTGAAGAAGTCCAATTGCCAGTTGACGCAATGGAATCTATCCGATTAGCTGATTTATTGGGAATGACACATGAAGAGGCTGGATTGCAAATGGGTGTATCAAGAGCAACGTTCGGCCGTATTGTTGAAAATGCACGGGCAATTGTCGCTGATGCTTTAATTAACGGTAAAGCGATTAGAGTTGATGGCGGTAATTACAGAGTTATGACCCAGGGTGAAACACGACATTTTAAATGTATCGTATGTGATCATAACTGGAAAGAACCTCGTGGAACTGGCCGACCTGAATGTTGTCCGAAATGCAATGGAAACAATTTTTTCCGTCAGGCATGATTTTTATGGTTCAATACCGGATTTATTTATATATTTTTTGTTGTAAAAATTATAAATTCAATATATTAATTACGAATTTATTTAATACACCGCGCTGTAATCGTAAGGATTTAGCGTAATTATTGTGGGAATTTGCCATAAATATTCGTTTCAATTCAGTGAATTGGGACTGATATAAAATGAAGCGTGAATTCCTTAATGTAAAGGAGGGAGAAAACAGGTAACATGACCTCAAACAAAGAAAAACTGCTCGCGTATGCCATCACGATAGTGATGTTATTGATTGGTGTTGTGGGGTATGCCGCCTTCTCAGAGAAAGCGCCGGATACACCCTATCGGATCCTGTTTCAGTCGATGGCGGGAAAAGTCCAGTTTGATCATATGGAACACGTGAATGGTTATGGGCTTTCATGTAGTGATTGTCATCATAATCTATCTGAAGGTGAAACAGAGCCTGATTCCTGTGGGTCCTGTCATTTGCCTGATGGCGATGATCCGATCAAAAGGTCTGAAGCTTTTCACAATCAATGCATCGGCTGTCATCAAGGTGGCGGGCCTACAAAATGCAATGGATGCCATCTATTGTAGCTTTCCGCTTACGTAAATTAAATGAGGATAATTCCCGAAATAAGCTTCTGTTTTTTAATCAGAACAATTTCGGTAGGATCCGAATGAATGATCTTAAATACCATGAAAAAGATACAAAGGTATAGCGATGATGAAACGTTCGTTTTTTGGATCAGCGACACCTGCTTTTAAGTATGCTGTATCTCCGCATAAAATCGAAGATATCCCCATGCCTGAGCAGGCAATGCTATTTGTTGACCAACCCAAAAACAGGGATCGGAAATATGTCATAAAAATAGGCGATTCTGTTAAAACCGGCCAAAAACTAATCGTTTTCGATGGTGTTGAATCCTCAACGGTTTCAACGGTAACGGGAACGGTAACCGATATTCAAACCTATCGAAGCGATTATGGCCAGACATACACTGCCCTGTCTATTAAAACAGCCGACGATGACATGGATGAATCCATCGCGGCATTAACCCAATCACCTGCCCTGGATAAACTGATATCCATCAGTGGTTCTCTTCCTGGCGCACCTGAATTATCAGTATTTGAAAAATACGCTTCAGCCATTCATACAGTTGTGATTAATGGCCTTGATGATGACTTACTGGTTTCGGTGAATCAATGGGCAGCTCAATACCTGACATCCAATTTAAAAGCGGGTGTCGGTTTTTTGAAAGATATTTCAGGGGTTAAACGAGTAATTTTAACGGCTCCTGAAAGAATGCTTTCTGTCGTTAATTCAACCGGTGCTGAAATATCAGTTATTGAAGAAGAATATCCGAAAATATTGCCAGCATTTGTGATGCGCGATATTTTGGGAACTGTTTTGCCCGAAGGTGACACGCCTGAAAAACATGGTGTTACTTTTATGAAAGCTGAAGCTGTTGCAGCTATCGGTCAAATCATTTCAACAAAAAATGTTCCCTTGCATAAAATAATGACTGTTGTTAAACGTGATGGTTCATGCCAAAATATTAGAACACGACTGGGAACCCCTTTAACAACTATTTTTGACCATCTCAACATTACCACACAATCTGGTGATCGCATTATTATAGGCGGACCAATGCGAGGTTCTGCCATTTACTCGGATAATGTTCCAGTGCTTTCAACGACTGATTGCGTTATCATTCAAAGTGCTTCGGATATTCCTGGTGTTTCTACAAATCCTTGCACCAATTGTGGTGAATGTGTGAGAATTTGCCCTGCAGAGATGCAGGTGAATGTAATGGTTCGATACCTGGAAAACGGATTATATGAAGAGGCAAGAGATTTGTGTGACCTTCTGTGTTGTGTAGAGTGCGGTTTATGCAGTTATGTCTGTCCATCAAAAATGCCGATTTTCCAATACATCAAACTGGGAAAATATGAACTTTCTCAGATCCAAACTGAGGAGGAACAAAATGAATAACGCTAAGAAGTTCGTTGTCTCTCATGCCCCTTTCTGGCACAATGGAGATAGTATTACTGCGCGAAGTTATCATACCATGATCGCAACGATTCCTGCTGTGGCCTTTGGTATATCAGCCTATGGTGTAGCGGCTGCCCGTGTGATAGCGCTTTCCATTGCTTGCGCCATGCTGTGGGAACTTGGTATGAATTATATTACTAAAAAAGAGCCATCCATTGCAAACGCAAGCTCAGCGGTTATCGGTCTGTTATTTGGCATGCTTTTGCCGGCAACCGCCCCCTGGTGGATTGTCGTTATAGGAACATTTTTAGCTGTAGTGGTGGCGAGAGAAATTTTTGGTGGAATTGGCGGAAATCCTTTTAATCCTGTACTTACCGCAGTGGCCATTATTATGTTATCATGGCCAGATATGTTTGATTACTATGGCGCACTGGTCAATTATAACCTTGGATTTCCAGCAATTTACCCATTGGAAGCGGTTAAGTTTCAAGGTGTTGAAGCTGTTTCTGGCATTAGCCTTCTCAATATGCTCATCGGTAAACAAGCGGGCGGAATTGGTACAACCTGTGGTATTGGTCTGATAGTAGGCGGTGCTTATTTAATTTATACAGGTGTTATCCGATGGGAAATTTCTTTTTCCTTTATCATTGGGCTTCTGATTACCGCTCATTTGTTTAATGCGGCTGATCCGACAAAATATGCCTGCCCGGGTTTTCATCTTCTGGCAGGGTATACATTGATTGGCGTATTTTTTCTGGCAACAGAGGATGCGACATCACCAGTCAATTTTATTCCCATGCTTATTTATGGGGCAGGAGCTGGATTTTTAACGGTACTGATTCGAAATATTGGCGCCTATGTTGATGGCGTTGTTTTTGCCGTTTTGTTAATGAATCTGGCCAATCCATTGATTGATCGGCTCAGAGCCAAACCACTCGGAAAGGTATTAGAAAATGCGTGATATGATAAAAATGGTGGTTGTTATTGCCGTGTTGGCATCGTTTTCAGGCGGCTTGCTGGCTGGTCTTCGAAACAGTACAAAAGAACGGATTGAATACCAACAGCTTGTTTTTGTCAAGGGGCCGGCAATCAGAACCATCTTAAATGAATGCAGTAATGATCCTATTACAGACCGTTTTAAAGTTAAAGACGGTGATGTGGATCGAAGTATTTTCGTGGGTGTAATGAATGGTGAACCCCAAGTGATTGCATTTGAAAGTTTTGGCAAAGGTTTTGGCGGAGATATTGGTGTTATGGTTGGCGTTAATCTTAAAGATGATAAAATGCTATCCATTGGCGTGACAACGCATTCAGAAACACCAGGCCTGGGATCTAAAGCGACTGACCCAGCCTTTGGCGCAAAGTTTAAAGGACTTCCCGTTATGGATATCACAAAAGTAAAAAATGATGGGGGCCAAATTGATGCGCTCACCGGTGCAACCATTACCACACGCGGTGTTTGTGCGGCAGTAACTTCTGCTGGTGATGTATACAAACGGTTAAAATCGCAAATTCAGGAAAATATTAAATCTATCAAAAAATAGGAGATTGCACTCATGGCAAAAACTGTGGTTCAGGAATTCACAAAGGGCTTATGGGATGAAGTTGCCCCTTTTAAACTTGTTCTGGGTTTGTGTCCTGTCCTGGCAGTGACAAAAACCCTTGAAAATGGGGTAGGAATGGGGTTGGCCACTACATTTGTTCTGGTAGGGTCAAATATTCTTGTTTCTATGCTTCGAAATATTATCCCTTCAAAAGTCAGGATTGCCTGTTTTATTGTAATTATAGCAACATTTGTAACAGTGGTGGAATTGCTGATGCAAGCCTTTACATATCCACTGTTTTTAAAATTGGGAATTTTTATTCCACTCATCGTGGTTAATTGTATTGTTTTGGGACGTGCAGAAGCTTTTGCCTCCAAAAATGGCATTGCCAAATCCTGTGCTGATGGTCTTGGAATGGGGATCGGTTTTACCTTGTCTTTGGGACTAATCGGTTCTGTTCGTGAATTGATCGGTACAGGAACATTGTCTTTACCGTTCTTGTACAATATTCAGGTGATGGGTGATGGCTATCGGCCGTTTTCATTTATGGTTGAAGCACCAGGGGCTTTTGTTGCTTTAGGCCTGATGCTTTGCTTGATGAATCTGGTTCCCAAAAAAGCGTAAGTGATATTTAAATATTGAACGAAATATGCCATAAATTACTTGGACATTTCGTCGATCAGTCCATGATGCATAGGAGAAAAAAATGGGCGATATAATAGTTCTTGCAATCAGTTGTATTTTTGTAAACAATATTCTGCTGGCTCAATTTTTGGGGAATTGCCCTTTTCTGGGAACCTCCAAAAAAATGGAAACAGCCGTCGGTATGGCAATGGCAGTTGTCTTTGTCATGGTCATGGCCGGTCTGATTACCTGGTTAGTGGATAACTATATTCTGACCCGATTGGGACTTGAATATTTGCGAACCATCGCATTTATTCTCGTTATTGCATCTTTAGTGCAGTTTGTTGAAATGTTTTTGAAAAAAAGTATTCCAGCCTTATATGCCGGGTTAGGAATATTTTTGCCGTTGATAACAACCAACTGTGCGGTAATGGGTGCCTGTCTGATTAACATTAAAGAAGAATATAGTTTTGTCCAAACCCTGGTGTCATCTTTCAGTTATGCAGTTGGTTTTGGTCTGGCGCTAATATTATTTGCTGGCGTCCGCGAACGTGTCATTCTTGGCCGTGTGCCAAAACCCCTTCAAGATACCTCTATTGGTCTGGTAACTGCCGGATTAATCGCATTGGCATTTATGGGTTTTAAAGGAATGGTGTAATTATGACTGAAGCCATATTGTTTATGTTGGGGTTGGGCGTGGCATGCGGTGGCATCCTGAGTCTTGCCTCACGTGTTTTTTATGTATATGAAGATCCGCGAATTGCTGCGGTTGAATATTGTCTTTCGGGTGCCAATTGTGGTGGATGTGGTTTTGCAGGATGTTCAGCAGCTGCAGCCGCTGTTGTGGCCGGAAAAGCGACACCAACCGTATGTATCGTTGGTGGGCCTGAATGTGCTGAGGCTGTAGCAGGCGTGATGGGGATGGAAGTCGGAGCTGCTGAACCCCCTAAATCTCAAAACTGTTGCACAGGCGGTCATCGTGCCGATAATCTTTATGATTATATGGGAGCTTTGAGTTGTCATGCAGTTAATGCGCTTTCAGGTGGATATAAAACTTGTGATATCGGATGTCTGGGGTACGGCGACTGTGTCAAATCCTGCTTGTTTGATGCTATTGAAATTGGCCCAACCGGAGTTCCGATTGTAGATTATGACAAATGTGTGGGGTGCGGTGCCTGTGAACGCGCCTGTCCTAAAGGCATCGTCAGTGTGGCAACGCCTTCTGAACGATTGCTGCATTTTAATCAAGACAGTGAATGCCTGGCACCTTGTCGTCAAGGATGTCCGGCTGAAATCAATATCCCCAAATATATTCGTCAAATAAAAGAAGGCAATTACATGGGGGCGGTGGCTACCATTCGTGAACGGAACCCACTGTTGCTTAGTTGTGGCCGCGTTTGTCCGCATCCTTGTGAAGATGCCTGTCGTCGTGAAATTGAAGATGAAGCTGTTTCAATTAATCAGCTCAAACGATTTGTTGCTGATTATGAGATGAATTCTGGTGTCAGATTTCCTATTCCTCAAGCACCTCCGACCGGAAAACGAATCGCAATTGTCGGGGGCGGTCCGGCAGGTCTTTCTTGTGCCTATTTTCTGGCTCGATTAGGCCATAGCCCGGTCATTTATGAAGCCATGAACAAGCTGGGTGGAATGTTGCGGTATGGTATTCCAGAATATCGTCTTCCCAAAAAGATTCTCGATTGGGAAATTGAAGGCATTTTAAATCTGGGAATTACCGCCAAAACCAATATGCGTTTGGGTAAAGAGTTTACCATTGATTCTTTACGTGAAGAAGGTTTTGACGCCATATTTCTGGGCGTCGGTGCATGGGTAGATTATGCATTACGAGTTGAAGGTGAAGATTACAAAGGCTGTTACAAAGGAATTCAATTTTTATCACGATTAGGTGATGACAATCCGCTTCCCATCGGTAAACGCGTTGGTGTGGTAGGTGGTGGAAACAGTGCCATAGACTGTGTCAGAAATGCAATGCGAATGGGCGCAGAAGAAGTTTACATCATTTATCGACGAACTCGTGCTGAAATGCCAGCCAATGAGGTCGAAATTGAAGCTGCTGAACACGAAGGTATCAAATTTATTTTTTTGGCAGCCCCTGTCAAAGTTGTGGCGGATAATAATGGTCATGTCACCCATATGGAATATCTGAAAATGGAACTTGGCGAACCTGATGCCAGCGGCAGACGTCGTCCTGTTCCTATAGAAGGTTCTGAAACTCTTCTACCATTAGATACGATCATCACAGCCATTGGCCAGCAGCCAGATATTGATTTCTTGAAAAATGAAAAGGAAGCCAAAGATTTGGCCACAACCCGATGGAAAACCTTTGATGTTGATGAAAAAACCTTACAGGCGAATATTCCATATATCTTTTCAGCAGGTGATTCTCAAACAGGTCCTTCATTGGTTGTTGATGCAATTGGTGGTGGACGGCGTGCTGCTCGTTCCATTCATTTGTATATTAACGAGGAGGAGGTTACTCCAGCACCTAATGCTTTATTGAAGACATTTATTCCTGGAACCAAATTCAAGCATGTGGATGGTATCAAAAAAATATCACGTGCTGAAATGGAAGAATTGCCCGCTAAAACACGTATTAAATCCTTTGTTGAAGTCGATCAGGTATTAAAAGAAGACATTGCTTTGAGAGAAACAACGCGATGTTTACAATGCGGGAATTTGTGTTATAATCCGGATTGTTGATTGATTCTTTAGCAAGTAAAATCAATAAAAACGCGGAGAAAATATTTTAGTTATTTTTTCCGCGTTTTTTATTTTAAACAGTGGTTTTTTCTTTGCACTTCGCGCAAACTAATTCCTCAAACGATCAAAGTCAATTTTTCTAATATCGTATGGTGATTATCATGATTTACCTGCAAATATTCAAATGAGATGGCAGCGCATCTGGAATATCGAGCGCACAGAGAAAGGCGCTGGTTCTCCAAATACTATCCTTATAGGTTTTGATTTTGATGGCTCAGGCTTTGAATTTCTATCAGGCGATCCGCAAAATTACAGTCTGTTGTTTCGTACAGGCATCACCGGAAATTTTACCATAAAGCCCACAGTATCGGTTAGAA
>Ga0272440_1001705_pt1 | contig 17759 bp, 13 predicted proteins | sample SSMMMBAug17_FD_192440 | JGI IMG/M metagenome (GOLD analysis project Ga0272440, IMG submission 192440) | Marine sediment archaeal communities from Little Sippewissett salt marsh, Falmouth, MA, United States - SSM-MMB-Aug17 | ecosystem: Environmental > Aquatic > Marine > Wetlands > Sediment ...
AACAGGCATTGAAATATATCAACTAATGGTACAACAAAAAATTGTACCAGCCTGTTAAAAAATCAAAAAAAAGCGCATCAACTGGATTGATGCGCTTTTTTTACTTGTGACTTCTAAAAGTGTTAACTACTTTTTAGAGGATATGGAGGGATGCCAATATATTTAACATCCATTTCATATGTCTGTTTCCCTATCTTTCATTCTTACGTTTATCTAATTCTTTTTTAATTTCCAGACATCGCTCTTCGGTTAGATCGTAATTCCACATCATTACAATTGCCAATAATGCTGTTAATGCTGGAACGATAATATCTGCAACTCGTAGTTGAGTCATCGTTTCGATTGATTGAGTAGCTAAGCCTGGGTCAAACCCAACATACTTCAAAACAGCACCGCCCAATACCATTGCCAATGCTTGGCCCAGTTTGACCATCCACCAATAGATGGCACCAAATGTTCCTTCTTTTCGCGGTTCTCCATTTTCTAATTCATCAAGGTCACACACATCTGCGGTCATACTCATCATTAGGGTAAATAAGCCGCCAATACCGAAGGCCATTAATGGCAGGGGCATAAAGAGCAAGTATGGATTTTCTGGGTTGAAAGCCCACCACTTAAGCCCATAACCCACAATGGAAATTGCAGTTGAAATAATAAAAGCATTTTTTTTGCCCACTTTGCTTGATATCCATGAAATAATAGGGATTATCAAAAAAGCGGTAATTATGGCATTGACAGTGGAAAACCATGCTGGCCAATTACCTGCTGCACCATAGCTTCCATTGAACATATGGAAGACAATGATGAAAAAACTGAAGGACGCAACTATTTGAAACCCATTGAAAATCAAAAAAGTAGCGCTGCATAATCTGACAAAGGGTTTATTTTTACTAACCTGAATAAGCCCCACGAAAAGTTCTTTTATATTGGAGAACAATGAAGTTAACGTAATTTTTTCTCTGTCTTCTTTTTTTGAAGTGTCTAGCTCCCCTTCCTTACAAAAAAATGCGGGTAGTATGCCAAAGAGAATACATGCTCCACCTACTATCACGGAAAGCTTACGAACACCTTCTGCCTGTGTTTCAAATAGATCAGGATTGGCAATAAGAACCCAAAACCAGGGAACAATCATCCAGGCGACTTGACCGACTGTTTGCGAAAATGCCATCAGGCGAGTACGTTCATTATAATCTGATGTCAGTTCATAACCCAATCCGACCAAGGGAGTAGCGAAAATAGTATTTCCCACTAAATACACTAGGGAAAAAATGAGAAAATACCAAAAATTGTAAGTCTGAGAGTTTGTCTCATCAAGTTGCCAGAGCAGTATAAAGAACAGCCCACTCAAAATGGCACCAATAAAAACATATGGTCTCCGTCTACCCCATCTTGAGACAGTATTGTCTGAGATAAACCCCATAAGCGGATCTGTAATGGCATCAAAGATCCTTGGTAAACCGCCTAATAAACCTGCCAAAAAAGGATCCATGCCAAAGGCAGTTAACAAAAAGAACATGAAAACTCCCAGCGCTCCAGGCAACAGGTTATTCACCATTGAGCCGGCACCGAAGGCAGCTTTCGATAATAAAGGGACTCTATCACTGTCAGCAATTTCGTATTTTGACATGTCTCACCATTTTGATTATTGATCTCTTTATTGGAGAATCATTTAATTAAAGTTACATCGGGTTGATTGACCCGTACATTTATTCTTTTACTTTTTCCACCACTGTTCCATATTTTAGCAAGCGGCAGAGAACTAATATTATTTTTTAGTTATTTTATTTTAAAAGACCCCTCTGCAATTCACTTTTAGTTTCACTTCGATTCTATCAACTTCAGTAGCCCCTTTTGGGATTTCTTCCAATTTTAAACCTGGATATGATTCCGCATCTTTCCATTTTTGAATGGTATCACTAAAAAATTGAGAGGCTGCAGCATCTGCTTCGTATGCGATCATATCATACGCTTCCCCTTTATCACCGCCATACCTGGTGATGACTTGCCATTCCCCATTTCTTTTAAACGTAGTATTGGTATGATCTGATTGGGGATAATACCTATTATCCGAGGGTTTTAGGAGTATCCAAATATCCTTATCGTGTTTATCCGGATATACTCCCATGGCTAAAACACGGCAGCTGATCGCTTCACCCTCAAGTGGCGATATAATCTGAACTTTTTTCACCGGGAATTCTACTTTTAGCTTGTTCCCTGTTTCAACCTGCTCTATTTGTGGTGGCATCGTTATAAATTCAGTATGCGCACCATATAAGAACATTAAAAGTCCCATGACGCCGAGGGTAGCTTTAATTTTTATGTTCATTAAATTGTTGCTGACTACAATCGCTAATAGGATCAGTACAGCGCCAAGGATAGTGATTAATATTTCTGTAGACATAATTTAAACTTTCGTAAAGGTTAATTAAAACTCATTCCTTAATCATAATTTTCAATATAAACTAAAAAATAAAAAAGTCAATAGAAAAATTGAATTTTCTTAAAAAAAATTATATTTAAAATTTATTAGTGTTTCATATAAAAAATATGATATATTCATTTATATATAGCTAAAAAGAATTGTTAAATTTTAATTATTTATTGGAATCATGATCAATGCCCTTGAGCGTTCATTCAGGGTCGCATTAAAATTAAAGGCTAAGGAACTTTCGAAAAATAAGTTCCCCATTTTAAATGTTCATATTGAGGTTTACGTGCCGTAGAGACGTAGCATGCTACGTCTCTATGCGATCTTGCATGTAATTATGATTCGATAGAAATGGGTATGTTATTTTTTGAGATTTCCTAAGGAAAACCTAAAAATAAATTCATCATTTAAAAATTGCTCATTTTGGTACGCATATGCTTGATGTTTAATTATTGAGTTAAGCAATGTTAATTAAATGGGGAATTTATTTTTTGAGAATTCCTAAATATATTGAAGCTCATAAAACGGGTCATCCTTTTCCATGAAAATATCCTGTAATAAATTTATTGTTGACACACAATCTATTTTTTAGTACAGCTCAAAGTATAAGCAAATAAAGCAAATTCTTATATTTAAATAATTTAATCCTTAATAATTTAAAGGAACATCAATAAACAATGAATACGACCAATATATCCCTTAAGTCGAAGCTTATCATGCTTTCAGTCATACCCTTATTATGTGCAGTGGCTTTTGCGATTATTCTAACTTCCGAACGTATTGCCGACCTGAATGAGTTCAAGTCATTTAATCGGGTAATGACTTTGGCAGGGCATTTGTCTGAGGTCAACCAGCTCACTGGCGAAGAATTGAGCCATATTTGGGCCTATACCCCAACCAGTGAAGGGGAAGTCGGAACCGAAGCGGTAACGAAAGTGCGCAAATTGCACGAAGAAGCTGGAATTACCATGGATGCAGCATGGAAAAAGATGCTGGAATATCGAAATACACAAGATTTTTTAAATTTCAATAAAGAACTGGTTGATGTCATTAAAAATACAGACCAAAGCTATGAGGCGCTTGTGCAGCACCGCATCGATGTGAAAAAAACGATGCATTGGAATTTCTTAATTGCCCCGTATAACAAATTCCAAGAGAGTGTGAAGGCAATTTACCCGGCAATGCTCAAGGAAACTTCAGATAAGGATCTCAACAATATGCTCACTGCTTACAATATCTATCTGGATTTCCATTATTCCTGCCTTCAATACGTAGGTTTGGTGATCTGGGGTCACTCAATCCCCGAAATGCCCCCGCCTGGATATGTTAAAATGGAAGCTTTCTATAAGCAAAGTGTAACTCTGCTTCAACATTTTCGGCGTTTGGCTTCACCGCAAATCGTGGCTGAAGTCGAAAATTACTTGAATGACAGCCGAGGACAGTGGGTTCAGAAACAAATGGAAAATTTCACTGTGGGCGATTTTGGCAAATTTCATATTTTCGATCGGAGTGGCGAGGTGGCGAAGGAGTTCAAGGAAAAGGCGGAGTCTCGGAATAAAGACTTGGACAAAGTGATGACGTCGATGCGCCACGAGATCATGGACTATACGAACGATCGGATTAATCAATTGGCTTTTAAGCGGAACCTATCGGTCACTATCACCTTGGTGTTGATCATATTCTGTCTCGGATTTTCTTTTTTATTCGGTTCTCGTATCACTGAGACCATCATCCAAATCACCGAGGGCGTTGCAACCGGAACATCCCACGTTTTCACTGCGGCGTCACAGATATCCGAGGCCAGTGAAAGCCTGGCCCATACATCCCGAGTTCATGCCGATGGATTTGAGAAAACAAACGCCTTGGTCGCGGAAATCCAGGAGATGACACAAACAACCGCAGATAACGCACGTAATGCTTCCAAGATGATCGAGGGAACTTCTGCGATTATTAGCGACTCCGCTGAAACGATGAAAAAGATGAATGATTCAATGAAGCAGATTGCTGAAAACAGCAATGAAACTCAGAAAATCATGGTGACTATTAATGATATTGCCTTCCAGACCAATATCCTATCTTTAAATGCTGCGGTTGAGGCTGCTCGTGCGGGTGAGGCTGGTGCAGGATTCGCGGTTGTTGCAGATGAAGTCCGCTCCCTTGCCCGAAAATCTGCTACCGCGTCGGAGAATACCAGCCGACTGATGAATGAATCGAGTGCAAGCATTGACAACGGCATGAAATCTATGGGACGTGCCAGCCAAGCCTTTAAGCGATTCGAAGAAAGCGCGAAGGAAATATTCGAACATGTCTCTGAGATTGATGCCGCCACCGAAAAACAATCAAACGCAATTAAAAAAGTGGGTCAAGCCGCCGGGAGTATGGACAAGGCCACACAAAGCAATGCAGTGAATGCAGCGGAGTGTGCGGCTTCGGCTGCGACTCTCCATCACGAAGCAGAACAGCTTGCTGGATTTGTCCAGAATTTAAAAAACATTGTCTACGGTACGTAAAATCCTAGAATGTGGTAAAAAACTTTTTATTTTTTTCAATTCTTTCCCATTCAGAACAAAAATCAGTTTTCATTTTTTTGTGGCTCACACAAAATAAGACTATATGTGTCATGTTATCATTGCCAGCAGCGATGGTTATTTCCCTTGAAAAGATTTAAACCCGCTCAATTGATAGATAAATGCTTTACTGTACATTAAGAAATGCTAAAGGAGATCAATTGGTAAAACAATGAAATCATTACACTTAATTACACCATATTATTGTGAAAATTTTTTGTACATTATATTAGGACTGATCACGTTACTTATTGTTGACTTTTTTCAACTATTTATTCCCCGAATCATCAAATGGGCGGTTGATGATTTAATGTCGTTATCTATTGATCATCAACAGTTACTTTTTTATGGATTATATATTGCTTCAATTGCTGTGCTGATCGCTATTTTAAGATATATATGGCGATTTTGTATATTGGGTACATCTCGACGAATTGAGGAAGGACTCCGAAATCGTCTTTTTCATCATATTCAAAAGTTGTCGGCATCTTATTATTTAAAAACGAAAACCGGTGATCTGATGGCCCATGCAACAAATGATGTCGCCCATATCCGAATGGCCAGTGGCATGGGACTGGTGGCAATAACCGATTCCTTTGTTTTAGGTACCGCAGCGATTGGTTTTATGATGATTATCAATGTTCAGTTAACCCTTCTGGCATTAATCCCCATGCCGATGATCATTCTCAGTACCCGATTTTTTACCAAAAAAATGCATCAAGGCTATCAAGATGTTCAGTCATCGTTTGCCGATATGACAGAAATGATCAGGGAACGATTTGCAGGGATTCGAATTATCAAAGCCTATCACCAGGAACAAAATGAAATCGCACGTGTGTCTCAGATATCTCAGACCTATATCAATAATAATATCAACCTGGCTAAAATTACAGCTGCATTTTTTCCCCTGGTGCTCCTTTTTTCGAACCTCAGTCTGGTGATTATCATTGGAATGGGAGGGCGTTTGACGATTACCAACTCAATCACTGCTGGGGATTTTGTCGCCTTTATCAATTACCTCGCCCTGTTAACATGGCCAATGATGGCTTTGGGATGGTTGACTAACCTTTTCCAACGCGGGGCGGCATCCCTGGATCGAATCAATAAAATTCTTGAAACCAAACCGGACATTCATGATCCTTTGGACGCTGTATCTTTGCCAGACTGTTCTGGCGAAATCATTTATAAAAATGTTTATTTTTCCTATCCATCAACATCAAAGCCCGTGTTATCCAATATCAACTTCCAGATTAAGCCGGGCATGACAACTGGCATTATTGGACCGCCAGGTTCAGGCAAAACCAGTTTATTGAACCTGTTACCCCGATTGTTCGATGCTCAAAGTGGTCAGATACTGATTGATGGCATTGATATCAGAAATCTGGAGTTAAACGAGTTAAGAAAGCATATTGCTTTTGTTCCTCAGGAACCTTTTTTGTTTGCCGGCACCATCCGAGATAATATTACTTTTGGCCGTCAAGTGAATGAAGAAAAAGTCATCAATGCTGTTAAATCAGCTGCTTTGCTTAACACAATAGAATCCTTTCCCGATCAATTCAACACCATTGTGGGGGAAAAAGGGGTGATTCTTTCTGGCGGACAAAAGCAGCGTATTGGTATTGCAAGGGCATTTTTAGCTGATGCTCCCATTCTGATTCTGGATGATCCTGTCAGTCAGGTGGATGCTGAAACCGGTCGTCTGCTGATAGAATCTTTCCAAGGTTGGAAAGGGCAAAAAACGATTATCATTGTATCTCACAGAATTTCGGCAATTCGTTTTGCTGATCAGATCATTGTTTTAAAAGAAGGATGTATGGTTTCATCTGGCAGCCATGACACATTAATACAGCCACTACCCGATGCAGATGACTATTATGCGCAAACATTTCGCTTACAAGAAATAGAGGAAAAGTACCATGCAGTATGATTATGGATATTCTGAAGAAAATCGATTAGGTAAACATTATGATATGAAGCTGATACGACGCCTGATCCCATATGCTGTGCCTTATCGCTATTCATTTTTACTCATTACAATACTGATTATTGGTATAACCCTTATCGACCTTTCTATCCCTTATATTACCAAGATTGCAATTGACAGCTATATCGTTCCTCAAGAAGAAAATCAAACAGAACGTAAAACGCATTTAGAGGTCAATATCAATGATTCATCATTTAAAAAGATTGTTAATCAATACCCGGATTATTTTAAACAAAGTAAAGAAACGGCCTCAATTGCGTATAACGATTTAAAATACCTGGATTCCAATGATGTAAAAATACTTCGCAAGAATGATTTACAAGGTGTCATAACCATATCCCTTTTTCTTTTGGGACTGATCTTTGGCAGCTATCTATTAAATTATTATCATGAAATCTTATTAGAGATCACCAGTCAACAGGTCATACATGATATCAGGATAACCATATTTTCCCATATTCAAAAAATAAAACTGTCATTTTTTACCAAAAATCCAGTGGGACGACTGGTGACACGTGCGACCAATGATGTTCAAAACATGTACGAATTATTTAGTTCTGTTGTTGCCTTTTTATTTAAGGATATTATACTCTTACTGGGGATTACACTGATACTTCTGAGTATTCATATCAAATTGGCATTAATTACGTTTACTGTGTTGCCAGTGGTTCTTTTGGCATCTACGAAGTTCTCAAAAAAAGCAAGGGGCGCTTTTCGGATGTTGCGCATAAAAATTGCTGAAATCAACACGCGTTTTTCTGAAACAATCAATGGTATGCAAGTGATTCAGATATTCAGGATAGAAGATGATAATGAAAAAAACTTTCAAAAATTGAATCATGAAAACTATCTTGCTGATATGAGACAAATAAAAGTATTTGCACTCTTCATGCCCCTGGTAGAATCGATGGGAATTGTGGCCATTGCCATTGTGGTTTACTATGGTGGAAACAGTTTGTTACAGAATACAATATCTCTGGGCGCACTGGTTGCATTCATTTCATATATGAAAATGTTTTTTAAACCCATTCGTGATATGGCAGAAAAGTACAATATTCTTCAAAATGCAATGGCATCTGCTGAAAGAATTTTTTCCATTTTAGATACAACATCTGATGATATAGAACTTCAACCGCATCCAGATGCAAGTGATCCCATCCCAAAAATCAAGGAAATCATATTTAAAGAAGTGTCGCTGGCTTATATCCCTGAAGAGTCGGTTTTAAAGGATATTTCTTTAAGAATCAACGCGGGTGAATCCATTGCTTTGGTTGGTTCAACAGGCGCAGGTAAAACATCGCTGGTTAATCTGATCACTCGATTTTATGATCCCACGCAAGGAAAAATTTTGATCAATCAGCAGGATTTAAATGACATTGCGCCGTATTGGATTCGATCCAAAATAGCCCTGGTGACACAAGATCCTTTTCTATTTTCTATATCAATTAAAGAAAATATTGAATTAGGCAATCAAAATATTTCGGAAAAAGCACTGAGAAATAATATCGAACAGGCGAGATGTCAGTCAATTATTGATAGGCTGCCCGATGGTATCAATACAGTGATAGCAGAGGGTGGAAAGTCGTTATCCAGTGGGCAGCGTCAGTTAATCTCAATTGCACGTGCGTTTGCCAGTGAACCTGAAATCATCATTTTAGATGAAGCCACTTCTTACATAGACTCTGAAACAGAACAAAACATTCAAGCTGCCCTTGTTGACCTGATGAAAGGCCGAACCGCATTGATTATTGCGCATCGGCTATCCACCGCACGCATTGCAGATACCATTTATGTGATGAATCGCGGTAGAATCATTGAGCGCGGTAGTCATGAAGATTTGATGCGCCAGAAAGGATTTTATTATAATCTGTGGGGGGAAACCTCGTAGCCCCCCCTACTTAGATTGTTATACCAACCAACTTTTTATGTCATTTTTGCCCGGAATTTTTCCCACAATTTTAACATCACCATTAATAACGACTGCAGGAGTTCCAAATACACCATATTTGGCAATTTCCATAACATCTGTAACTTTTTCAACTGAAGCTTCAACACCTGACTCCGCAACAGTTTCTCTAACGACTTTCTCTGCCTGTTTGCATTTTGGGCATCCAGGGCCTAGTATTTTTATATCCATATAGTTTATCTCCATTTATGTGATGTTATGATGTAGAGACAAGGTATGCTTTGCCGCTACATCGTTAACCTAATTTATTTATTACTTTGAGCAACATTCTGAGCTTTTGATTCCGTCAGCTATCATCTTTTTGTAGTCGCCCAGTGCGTCATGAGTCCAGCAGTCGTCACCGCCCGCACTTTCTCTGAATGTTAAAGCCATGATGTAGGACAATTCTTTTACAGTGGCGCCTGCTTCAAGTGCCCCCACGAAATGTTTTATAAGGCACGGTTGTGAGCGGTTTTTAATTGAAAGCGCGAAACAAATAAATTGATAAGTTTTCTCATCTATTGTACGCTTTTCTTTGTAGAGTTCATCAATTTTGTCAAACGCTTCCGAAAATTCTGGAAACCATTCTGCTATTAAACGCATATTTTCCTCCTTTAGAAAATACATTTTAGGAAATTAATCTGAAAAGTTATTTCTTATTTGAAATAACTACCTATTTTTGGCATCTTTCTCGTTCCCAGGCTCTGCCTGGGAACGCATATTTGGCGGCTCTGCCGCCTAAGCATTGGTATAGGCGGCAGAGCCGCCGGGCATGCGTTCCCAGGCAGAGCCTGGGAACGAGAAAAAATACATTTTAGGAAATTAATCTGAAAAGTTATTTCTTATTTGAAAATAACTACCTATTTTTGGCATCTTTCATATGCCGGTTAACTAACCCGCAATCCAGCCATATAATATCCCCGCAACTGTGGACATAATCACAATGACTCCACAGAAAACAGCTGTTTTTTTAGGCCCCAAAACTCCTCCGATAACTAACATGTTGGGTAAAGAAAGTGCGGGACCTGCTAAAAGAAGTGCTAAAGCTGGCCCTTTTCCCATCCCCGCACCCAGAAGTCCTTGAAGGATAGGAACTTCTGTTAAAGTTGCAAAATACATAAAAGCTCCGGCTACAGATGCAAAAAGGTTTGCCCAAAGTGAGTTGCCACCCACTAGCGTCTCAATATAATGTTCAGGGATCAGTGCTGGATGTCCAGGACGGCCCAGCGCAAATCCTGCAAGCAGAACGCCTGCGCCAAGCAATGGAAAAATTTGTTTCATGAAATCCCATGTGGCGTTAACCCATGAAACACATTCATCTTTTGTAAACCAAGCTTTCAGCATTACTCCAAGAATAACAAGCAAAGTAATTGTGATATACCATTTCATACTGAAGATAAATTGCCATAAACCTGTTGTGCCGGGATCGGGCTTTGCAAAAGCAGCAAAAATAAGAATCATCACCATTGTGAGCAGATAAAGACCTTCCTGAGAAAGGGTACGTTTTTTGTCCTCATCTTCAGGTGCATATATTTGCCCCTGCGTTCTCTCTGAATCCTCGTTTTTGAAAATAAAAGACATGGTAAGACCAGTTACTACAGCAAATATCACAGCGCCAATGGCCCTTGCGAGTCCAATCTCCCAACCCAGAATACGCGCTGTTAGGCTTATAGCAAGAACATTAATTGCTGGGCCCGAATATAAAAATGCGACTGCAGGTCCGATACCTGCACCTCTGGTATAAATTCCTGCAAAAAGAGGGAGTACAGTACATGAACAGACCGCGAGAATCGTTCCTGAGACAGAAGCAACGCCGTATGAGAGAATTTTTTTTGCCTGGGGGCCAAGATATTTTAGAACCGATGCCTGAGAAACAAAGACAGCAATTGCGCCGGCAATAAAAAATGCAGGAATCAAGCATGTCAATACATGCTCCCTTGCATATTCTCTAAGCATCATAAACGCTTCAAGGCCCGACCTTCTGATTATTTCAGAATCCCATGGTGTATAATAGGCTGCTGCAAATAACGCTATCATTATTAGAAATTTTGTTCTTTCCTTCATTTTTTAATCCTTTTAAGATAATTATATTCCTATATATAAATATAAAAAGCGTCTCTAATAAAGTTTGGCGCTCTTATATTCAATTTAGTTGCATATGTATTCTCTGTCCAGCTCTGGCAACTTTTGTATAAGTTCAATAACTTCGTGCTCATCTTCAAGCCAATATCTCATATTTCCCAACATTGTTGCAGAATATTGATTATCAGGCTTGTGATTAAGCGAATAATTCACCCAAAGTCCTTCCTTTTCATATGAAACAAGCCCTGCATCTTCCAAAACCTGCAAATGCTTTGAAACAGTTGGTTGTGCAATCCCTAGCCCTGCCTGTATTTCACACACACATAGCTTTTCTTTATGTTGCAGTATTTTTATTATTTTCAACCGGTTTTTGTCAGAAAGTGCTTTCATTACTTTAATAAATTTTTTCATCCCCGACTCCTTATATCGTTAAATGGTAATATAGTGATTTAGACGATCGATGTCAAGAACTTTTTTTTGTTCTGACCCAAGACGTTCACAGGATTTTAAAAATAGTATGATTGGTTGGAGTCTTAATTAATAAGCAAGCATCTGAATCTGAAAATGAATACCATCATCCTGAATATCATATTGTTCTGGGGGCTCCAGATCTCGTAAAGCATTTGCCCAATTGATCTCAGCAAAAAATGTGCGTGTGATATTCCATCGTAAACCCAGTCCAATGCTGGAAATACTGTTGGGTTTCGGATCTGATGTATCCACATTGTGCGCATTACCATAATCATAGAAACAAGATGCAATCAAGTGGCCTTCATCGGATTTTTTACTGAGTCCTTTCCAGGGAAAGCGCATAATTGGGAATTGCCATTGAAATGAAAATAATTGACCATCATCTGATGTAATCCGATTTTCTCGATAACCGCGTACAGTATTTGCTCCACCCAGAGCAAATTTTTGTGAGGACATCAGATGCTCATCGGAATAACGAACATCCAGGCGGGTAATAATTTGACTGTCCCAAAAATTTAAATGACGTAACCATTGGGTTTGAATTAGCCAGGTGGAAAATCGTCCATCCGGACCAGTTTCATTGATTGTGGCATCGAAAGCATCCAGGCCAAAACTGGCCGTTGAACGAATACCAAAAACCTGTTGTTTGCTCCGATGGATCCATTCGTGAATACAGTGAGCAATACTTAAGTCTGCTTCGCCATTTTCATCGGCACCGCCCAGCGCAAATGGCAGGTCCATGAATGTTGTTTCACTGTGCAATCGCTCCATGCGGACTGTCATAGAAAACTCGTGAAATAAATTTCGTACAAATGGCCAGGTTAACCCCATGGAATATCGGATGACTTTGTTGGTTAAATCAAACTGTTTATAGTCATCTGTCACAACCACTGATTCACTTTGATCTGCAGTCAGTGTGATATAAGCACCATAGGTGTTGACAGGAAGTTTATAGTTGAATGCAATATCGTCCAAACCTTCAGTCATCCCATATTGTAAATGAATGGTATCCCCCAAGCCAAACAAGTTCAGATGTCGAAGACCGATTTCACCACAATAAGCACCAATGCCCGGAGAGTGATGATTATTTGCATTGAGCTTTACCTGCATCATGCGGGTTTCCTTGACATGAATCTCCAGATTCGCTTCACCCATGGAAATTCCAGGCATCAATCGAATATTGACATTATCTATACGTGGATTTTGTTTGAGTAATGGGATATATGCCTGAAGCTTTTTCTCCAGTGAAAAAATATTCAAGATGCGGTTTTTTTGATCCATTAGCGGGTGAATGCGCTTAAAAATGTAACTTTTTGAAACGTTTTTATTGCCAAATAGTTCAATACCTGTCAAACGGCCCTCAACCACCCTGATTGTGATTACACCATCAATTACTTCCTGGTCGGGGATGACAGCGATGCTGTTGATATATCCACGTTTTTGATAGTATTGGGTCAGACGACGCTTGACATCATGCAAATGTTCTGGTGATATGCGATTGTTTTTGTAAAGAGATGCGTGATCCTGGATGACATTGGCATAAAGAGATTTGTCGTTTTCATTCATTAATGGCTTGATTGCTTGCATCAATTGATTACTGTTCAAAAATGGTTTGTCAATCAGCTTTTCCATTGCTGAGATCACATTTGAGGGTATTCCCTGCTGCTGGCACTGCTGGATTGTGTTTTTCGTAATTTGATACATGGCCAGAATCGCGCGCATTTCATTATCATAACCTGAAAACAACGCATTGCCTTGAATGCGAAATTTTCGCACTGGAATTTCTGCCATGCCAGATAGTTGGATTGTTTCCTTTAAGGGCGCTGGTGTTAAATGATCCAAAAATGATGGTGGATGGTCGGAAAAACGCTCATCCATATCAAAAAAAAAATCATCTTGGGCATGAATGGTTGCTAAATGAAAGGCAATCAGAATAATCACCCAAAAAGCCAAATAGATTGCTTTATTCTGACGAATTCGCATTTTTTTCTTCCTCTGTAAAAGGACACAATGGGTCCAGATATTTTGATCGATCTGGTATATGTTGAAACTTAATGTCAGGGCGGTCATAGGTGATTTCCGAACCAGGAATCCAGTCGTTATAAGCAGTGGGCAAAGCGCCACGTCCCTCAAGGGAAAAGACACTGATATCTTTTTGAAACCTTGCTGCACAAACATCTGAAAGGCGAGCAGTATCATCCAGAAACTGACCTGGAAGCTGACTGACATCCATGATAATATCGGAAGTGGGTTGAGTAATATCCACTCGACCATCAATTCCCAATCTTGAGGTGGCATTAATTGTATTATTCGAAGTTTGCAGAAACTGCTTGCTTTGAATAGAGATATTTCCACCCGGGCCATTTTCTGCCTGTGCCTGAATGGTGCTGCTATCTGTAAACAAGAGTTGGGTTGAAAGATTGATATCGCCACCACTTCCCCAACCCTGCATCACACTGGTATTGATTGTGATGTCTGATAAATATAGCATTTTGTCTGATTCTATATGTATTTTGCCGCCACCGGCATTCTTGGATGATGTTGCCAACTGACTCTTTTCGGTCATCTGAATCAGATTGTCTGCATTTATATGGATGCTTCCAGCATCACCTGCATTGCCCAGAATTCCCATTCCGGATGAAGATACTTGTGCATGATGCGTCAAAAAAACATTGTGTGCAGAAATATCAATACTTCCAGCCGTACCCGGTCCATTGCTTTGCGTTTGAATAGCTGTATCTGATCCATTCATGTTTAAATCATCTGTCAGTTTAATTTCAATTTCGCCAGCATTGCCACCTTGCTGACTATTATGGGATGAGGATGAAACCCTGGATGCTTTTGACAAATCCAGTTTTGTTGCATGAATAGTAACATTGCCCGCATTACCGCTTCCATCAGTATCCGCAGATATCAATGAAACATCTGTCATTGATATATTGGCTGCATCAAGATCAATGTTACCCGCATCCCCTGTGGCTGTTTCTTTGGATTTGGAAAGAATCTCACTCCCATTTGAAAGAATAATATCTCCCTGTGTATCCAGACTGATATGTCCCGCATGACCTGCGCCTGACGTTTCTGTGGCAATCAATGATGCATTGTTCAGAAGCATTGTTTTTGCCTTTATATCAACGCGTCCAGCATCTCCATTGTTATTACTGGCAACGATTTGGCTTTCTGACATCTTCAGTTGATTGTCAATATTTAGATGAACATTTCCACCCTCACCATTGCCATAGGATTGGGCATCCAGAAAGCATTCGTTGCTTAATTCCATTTGCGTCGCGTGAATATCAATATCACCCGCATGTTGAGTTGCGGCTGTGTTGAAAGTAGTTTGATCGCCAAAAAACAATCCCCCGACAATGAAAATCTGTCCGGATTCATTTGTCTGTTGACCACCGGTTTGAATGACACTTTCGTTTGACACAATTTTGCCGGCAATATCTGATTTCTCTTTAAACGCATGCCAGTTATCAAAACGAATGGTTGCAGGGGCTGCCACCGATGCCATCCGGATCGTCCCCCCAGAAACACTGACATGACTGTTTGTCATTTTGAGACCTGTATTGTTTTCTGTGTTGGAAATTAATGAAGCGGGCTGTGTATCTCCAGCAACAAGAGACAGATCCTGACCAGAAAGCAACTCCAAGGTGGCATCATTCAGTATAATCGATGAAAATGCGTTGTTTGAAGTAAACTCAAAACCTGCAGGATCTGACTCTGGCAATTCGGCTGAAAAGTCAGTGTTCATATCAAAAATGGCGTGATCATCAAAGATAATTGTGTCTGATGTACTCGCATGGAAAGATCCGCCGAGATCAAGCACAGTATCCGGACCAAATATAAACCCTTTTGGATTTAACAGGTATAGACTGGCTCCTGCGGAAATAGTTCCATTCACCCATGAATAAGTATCTCCAGAAATACGACCAATGATATTGACGATATTTGAACCATGCTCAAAAATTGCCTGTTCACCTTTGTGCAAGTTAAAAGATGAAAAGCCATGAAACAAGTTGTTTCCAGATTGCTTGCCTCCCGATATTGTGAATGTGCTGTCACCTGTGATAACTGTTGCTGTATTATCAGAAGAAATACCATGCGGTTGACCATCATCAAGCGCATTGGCAGGTATTAAAAAAAAGAACATACTAATAATGACCATCAGGGATGATACGATATGTTTGGAAAACATTGTTCTGGTGTCCTTTTTCAAGTATGTTTGTTTCATTATCTATCATATTTACAAATACAAACATCATACATGTATGATATCGAAAAAGCAAGAAAAAGGCAATAAATCTGATCGTGTCATTATCTCTCAAACTTAATGTTTGAATGATCGCTGACCTGTATAAACCATTGTAACTTCAGATTCATTACAGGCTTCAATGGATTGATAATCATTGTTTGATCCACCGGGCTGAATAATGGCTGTAATTCCTTGTTCAATGGCAATGTCAACAGCATCTCGAAAGGGAAAAAATGCATCGCTAATCATACTGGCACCGATCAGGCCGCCTTTTTCATTTATCACTTGTTCATGTATTTCAGCGGACTGCTCTGTGTTTAGTTCAGGCACGGTGGTTTGAAATTTTTGATAGGCATAATGGTCAGCAAGCTTTCGATAAGCCTTGTCTTTGGCAATGATTGCAACCCCCACTCGATCTTGTTCACCAGTCCCAATCCCCACTGTAATCCCATTCTTAACATAGAGGACTGAATTTGAAGTCACGCCGCTTTCAATCAACCATCCGAAAATCATGTCATCGTATTCCTGTGGTGTGGGCTCGCGGTTAATCCGATACGTCTGCCCCTTATATTCACAACTGGCCAGTTGACAATCTTTTGGAGACAGAGTTTGTGGAACAAATGACCACTGAGCAATCAAACCACCATCCATCAAACTCTTTAAATCCAGTACTCGTTGGCCGACAAAATCCTGAAGGCGTTGAATATTTTGAATTTGTATCACCCGAAGATTTTTCTTTTTTTCAAAAATTGCCATAACACCGGTTTCAAAATCCGGTGCGACAACCACCTCTGCATATTGGCTGGAAATAGCCTCAGCAGTTGGTTTGTCAATAGATCGGTTCACAGCAATACATCCACCAAATGCTGCTACGCGGTCAGCTTCATAGGCTTTCGTATAAGCGGTTTCCAATTGACTATCTTTTGCAACACCGCATGGATTGTTATGTTTAACAATTACTGCTGTAGGTGTTTCGGAAAAATATCGCAGGATATTCAATGCATTATCAGCATCAGTCAGATTGGTTTTTCCAGGATGTTTCCCTGACTGTAACAGCTCAATATCTGAAACCAGATAATTGCCCGGTAGAATGCATTTTGTTTCTCCCAGAATAAGATTACCATTTACCAGTTTATAAAGTGCCGCCTCCTGGCCAGGGTTTTCACCATAGCGAAGTCCCTTTTTAACCTGATCAATTGTCCAGGATACTTTTTCGTAGCATAAAATCTGACGATGATTGCCCTCGATAAATGATACTTCCATTTGTGAGGGAAATTGGTCATTCATAACTGTCTTGTACATTTGTTTTAAATTGTTAGCCATTTTTCTCCTTTTTTCATGATCCTTTAAACACCTGATTGAGTGATTATCTGTTTTAACATCTTAAGCTCTTTTGGAGTAAGACCAGCCAGTCTATCTTTTGGAGTAAGACCAGCCAGCCTATCTTTTGGAGCAAGACCAGCCAGCCTATCTTTTGGAGCAAGACCTGCTAGCCTATCTTTTGGAGCAAGACCTGCTAGCCTATCTTTTGGAGCAAGACAAGCTAAAAGCTCTTTTATATTGAAATATTTTATAACTTCTTGTGGGGTTAATTCCCCAAGTCTTGATTCGGGCTGTAAGCCTTCAAATCTTAACTCAGGTTTTATGGCTTTTATGATATTTATCATATTGCATAGGAAATCGTATATAACCTGATCATCTTCATTGGAAAATGTGTCTTTAACCTCTTTCATCAGAGCACCTCCTTTATCATTGTTTAAGAGTTAATGGTTCACGCGATAACTGATTATTTTTATGATAACCCGAACAATCCTTTCTTTCAATTTTAAAAAGCCTTTGGTTATATAATATCGTTCAATTATGGTTTTTCATGGCATAATTATTGCCTTCTAGATCCCGCGCTTCAGCGATTATCGTTGTGCGCATCTCGACAAGTGTGCATTCCAATTTTTTCGATAATTAATATCGGGCGCATTCCGAACATTCTCTTAGCCCCGATAGGGGCGACATCTTTGTAGACTGGG
>Ga0272440_1001706_pt1 | contig 17745 bp, 4 predicted proteins | sample SSMMMBAug17_FD_192440 | JGI IMG/M metagenome (GOLD analysis project Ga0272440, IMG submission 192440) | Marine sediment archaeal communities from Little Sippewissett salt marsh, Falmouth, MA, United States - SSM-MMB-Aug17 | ecosystem: Environmental > Aquatic > Marine > Wetlands > Sediment ...
GCTTTAGCGTCCTTTCTCAATTCAGCGTTGGGCTTTAGCCCTACGCTGTTCTTGCAATTGCCGAGATCGATCAATCCTTATATGAAATTCACTTCCCCTAAACTATACATACGCCCAATAACATCCCCATTTTCAAAAATCGGACAGGTCAGACAAGTCAGACAAGTCAGACAAGTCAGACAGGTCAGACAAGTCAGACAAGTCAGACTGGTCTGACTTGTCTGACTTTACTGAATGGGGAAATTATTTTCCGAGCATTCCTTAGGAAAACTCGGAACTCGGATAATAAGTCTATCAATCTGAATGAAAAACCTGTTAAAATAATCATGTGAATGATTATTGGTCATCGGAGTTACTTGATCGCCATAATTGATATTGTTTTGTTTCATTATCCAGCAGATAAAGACAGATCATCAATACACCAAGATCATCAAGCTGCCCCCATAATGGAACAAAGTCGGACAATAAATCAAATGGATTTAAAATATAAGCAAATAGTAATCCGATTGCTGCCATTGCTTTTACCGGCACTGTTCGATAGCGGCCACTCCGAAAATCTCTCCAGAGCAAGGGCAAAATTCTAAGATTATTAAAGGCCTCCTTAAATAAACGAAACACTTTATATGGTCTTTTCATTTGAAATTTTCCTTTCATATATCGGTTCTTTCCAAAACATATCAATTATTACCCTGGTGCACAATGAATAAAAACTGATTATAGCGAATTTTTGGCATCCTTCAGAATAGTTGAAAAGTAGTTAATTAACACTTTTCCGAAATTGTTATTGTATTTCCGAACGTAGAGACGCACGGCAGTGCGTCTCCGAGCGAAGAAAGGTCTATCAACTCTTTGAAAATTAAGAACAAAAAAATGTTTAAACTTTCTTCGCTCTGAGACGCACTGCCGTGCGTCTCTAAGTTCGACAAATTAAACTCGAAAAAGTGTTAACTGGAAAATGAAGGATGCCGAAATTTTCGTGTTAATGGGCTTGATAGAAAAACAAGATTACAGGGGTTGAGTACATAGCGTAAGGCTAAGGGCTTGAGTATTGAGGAAAAAAAATATATATTGCAGAAAAGGAATAATCTTGTGTGAATTTGAGTTTTTGTGATGAAGAGACATCGTTCTAAAACGAAAATTGCCCACTTTAGAATAGTTGTATCAAGCCAATAAAGCAATTTGCACCATCATCACCCGCTGCGATATCATTCTCATAAAGTATACCAATACCACCTGGATCAACGATAACACCATTTATCACACCATCTGCATCACCAAATCCACCATCTTTTAATTTAACTGTAATTTTATGTCCTGGTAATTCTTTTTCTGTGCGTGTGGAATAGTCTGTAAAACCATTGTTATAATCAGACTTATACCAGCTTGCATTCTGTGGGATTTCCTCTGAAAAGTAAATATGAACATCTACCTCTGCGCCAGCAGGACATTCAGCACGAAAGCTGATTAATCCATAGGGCATATCTGCAGGATATTGTCCAAACGTGTTTTCAATTGATCGTGCTGATACAATCGTGACATTATCTGTTTGACTTGTTACCCCCATAAATTTCGTATCAATCTGGATCAACGCCATATTGGTTTGTGAGATATCGGCAGCCCCATTTTGATCAAGATCAATTGTATCATCTATAACTAATGGCCGATCTAAATCTGTTACTGTAAATGCTCTATATTCCGACCACTCAGACATGCTTGAATGTTGATCAATATGACCTGCACGCCAATAATATTTCTCATGCTCAGATAAAATTCCAAATGGGACAGTTAATTCTGTTAAAAAAATTTGACTTTTAATATCCATCACCAACATCAAAAAATCATGTGTTTTACTGATCTGCCATTGTGTTGTCATATGGCTGGATTGATCCGGATCATGCATTGTGTTGGTCTTTAACAAGGGGGTCGCAAAAACCTGGGATGCACCATTATCTGGTAAGATTAATACAGGGGCATCTGGCGGCAGATTATTTTCCAGTTCAATAATAACATCAGGTTTAGAAGGCGGAGATTCAACATTGCCAACTTTATCTGTGGCAATAGAATAAAAAGCGTATTGATGCCCCGGATTTCCGATATAAAGACCACTTGTCGCTTTTGTTTGTGATAACCACAATTCATATGCTTGTTCGTTATCTGATACAAATATATCATAGGTTGAAATGCCCGATCCATTGCGTGTATCCTGACCGCTCCATCTTATTGGTATTTCAAGGTGTTTTGGTGATGAAACGAGTTCCACACAACTTTCTGGTATACTTAAATCAATCGTATTATATGCAATGGGTGTATCTACAGGTTCATTTCTATCGAAAATAATGGTTGCCATATTATTGAGAATTGTGCCTGATTCAATATCGGAATTGGGCTTAATTTGAAATCTAACAAAACCCTCACCTTTATTTTCTGTATCATTGGGGGGTAAGAATCCATTTAATGGATCTTCTGATCGTTCCCCAGTTTTTGGATCAATAGCAGTAAATATCCATCGGGCCAATCGTGAATTATGGTTGATTCCTGCCTCTATATCAACGAGAACTTCCTGACCGCCGGGTCGCAAATCCAGGCGTGTATGATAATAAGAATGATTTCCTGGGATTTCAATCTGATTTTCTCCCAAAGCGATTTCTTTCAATTCAAAGGTATTGATATCCAGGTTTTCATTTAATAAATCATCAATTTGAATGTATTGGGCTGAGGCACTTGCAGTGTTTTTATTCTCAAACCGAATTGTATATTCAATGGTGCCATCAAAAAGAATATGATGAAGGGTGCCTGTACCAATGGATGTCAGTTTATCGTTCATGTCAGCAATTTCGGGTGCAATAGAACCACCACTTGTACGTCGTGTGCCAGGGGGAATGGGGAGTGGTATTGCAATATCCTTTCGGCCAGTGCCAAGATGTGGAAGTAAAGTTTGAACATCCCGAGTTGCATTACCATAGTATGCATTTTCTACAGCATTCTGGCGAAGTCGATTGACATAATCCCCCCAAGTATTTCCCATATTTGATCTAAATTGTCCAAAATAAACATCCCAGATTTGATCATCAATTTGTTCGGGTTTCAATTTGGACTGAAGGCCTTGCCAATCAATGGGTTCATCAGGTTGGTCCATTATCTGAATATAAAAGGGGACATAGTCTTGAGAAATCAGCATGAATTCAAATTCAATTGTAAAAAAAGAATTGGGTGGTAAAACATCTACTGGATAATGATCGGATATTCCCAGAATTTGTATGGGATTCATGGAAAAATTATCATCTGTTTCTTTTTTAAGAAGCCCGCCTTCACCCGCAGATATAACCAATAAAGGTGCTAATATATCTGAATGACCAATATTGCCATACTCCAATGTAAAACGATAGGACTTATTTTGACTGACATAGCCAGGAATCAGCAAACGCGCAAATAACTCACCCCGCTTTTCATTGACAACTTCAAAAGTAGTTTGTGCTGTTTCTTTATCTGGATTTTCCAGAACAATATGATATGTTCCCTTATTCAAATCATTGAGATCCAGTGTAACAGATATAAGGCCAGAATTGATAACATTGATCGAGTGGACCCTTTCAAGATTAACCTGATCCCGTGTCAATTGCACTGCAATATCTGCTTGAAAATTCGCACCTTCAATCTGAAGCGTTGTCATGCCAATATTGGTAGCTTTACTGACACTCAGACCACGAATTCGTAAATTCACCAGATAATTCAGCGATAATTCAAAAGGTGTCTGCGTCTCACAATGCTTTGAATATAAAGTCACATAATAAACACCTTCCGACAGTCCGTTTTGATTCAATATTAAATGGTCATTCGTTATGATACCACGCTGATCATATAAACTTCGTTTGGGAATATAATCTTTTCCAATAAATATTTCACTGCATAATGCTGCAGAACCAGAAATTTTTAATTCAATATCTTCATTTTGGAGGATATTGACCTGGTAATATCGGTATTCATTACTAGAGATATGATCCTGTATAAAAACATTGTTTTCCAGTATGGTGTTTTCGATTTGAATACGATTGGGTGAAACATAAGTATTGTTTTGTTCGTTCGTTTCCCTGATATCATTTAAGATATCTGAACGTACAATGATATGATATTTACCAGTAGTTACTGGTGGCACATCTGCATGAATAACAGCGGTATAAGCGTTTCCAGAGCTTATATCACCCTCCTGATAATGCCGTGCAATCCGATGATCATCAATGTCCCATATTTCGTCTGATGACAGATAAATTGTATCATACCAGGAACCTACAGCAGGCTGTAAACCATTATTTTTAATTTCAAATTGCCATTCAAGCCTTTGACCAGACTTGCCCTTTTTGGGTATTGAAATGTGCTTAACCAGAAGGTCCGATGGTGGGGTTAATTGAATATTGATTGTATTATCGGAAATCATTACATTATCGTCGCGGTTGCTTTCATAAACATGTCTGGGGATTGAACTATCAGCAAGAACAATCACGTAATAAGGACCGGAAATACCCGGAGGCAGCATGGTTTCCAGGACCTGCGTGTAAGTACCAGAATTACCAGGCAATGTGCCATTAAACATGACATTACCAACTGGAATATCATGAACCACATCCAAAAATGGATCTCTGGACAAATATACACTGTCGTACCAGAAACCTGTATCTGGTTTCGCAGCAATTGAACCATTATTTTCAACCGACCAAAGCGCGCGAAAATACTGACCAGACCAGACCTCATCAGGAATGTAAAGATTTGTTACACTCAAATTCGGGGTAGGTGCTGTGTCCACAAATATTTCATGACTCACAAAATTATTATCTTCAGCCTGGTTCTCAAACACATCATTGTAAGCATTGGCATCTGTTTTCACAATGACATGATAATTACCATATATGTCTTTTGGAATCTGGATGTTTTTGGTTTTCATATAAGTTTCGCCGGCATTCAATGCACCATTATGCTGATAAACGCCAAGTACCGTGTCGTTTATATCGGGTATCGTATCACTGGATAAGTAAATGATATCTTCCCATGAACTGACATGTGTGGCATCAAATCCAATATTTTCAACAGTCCATGAGATATCAATAGATTGTCCGGCCCATGAATGATTGTTAAATTGCAGGTCAAATGCTTTCAGATCAACATATACGCCTATCAGAAGAATATCTGTCTGGCTTTGCGAAATATTATTATTTTCCTGATTGTTTTCATAAACCTGATTTTGTGCATCAGTCTGAACCAAAATATGATATGTTCCACCCAGATCCTGTTGAATCACGAAGTAATGAGCACAGGTGTATGTTTCTCCTGCCTTTAAAGGCTGCTTGTGAATAATATTACCCAGTTCAATATCATATTCAGGCGTTAATAAGGTATCCCTGGATAAATAGATCCGATCATACCAGAATGATTCACGTGTATCCTGTCGTCCTGTATTCATAACATCCCAGGAAACATGAATGGCTGTTCCTGCATATGCAGTTTCTGGCGCATGAATATTTATAATCTTTAGATCTGCTGGTGAATCATTGATATAAACAGGCACTGAAACCAGATTATTATTTTCACCCTGGTCTTCGTATAACTGGTTCAATGCATCAATTTGAACAAATATTGTATAAGTACCTGATATTTGTGCTGGTAATATGAGTTGTTCATCTTGGATGTACATTCTGGACCCTGCTGATATATGGGATTGATATTCAATTTCACCAATCATGGTATCTTCTTCTACATCCAGATTGTTGTCCTGAGATAGATAAAATCGATTCAGCCATTGTCCATATGTATCAGTGCGCCCCTCATTGCTCTGTGTATAGGATAAAGCAACTGTTTCATTGGCATACACCAATGAGTTTTCAATATGAATTGTTTCAATGCGAAGGTCGGGAAATAAATGATGAATATGTATGGGTGAAGATACAACATAAGTATTGTTATACTCAGCATCAGCTTCATAAATATTATTTTGAGCATCCACCACGATAATAGCAAAATAATGCCCATCCATAAGGGGTGGAATGTTGGTCGTTAATACTTTTTCAATACCTTGTTCTGTGTTCAGCGCGCTTTCATGTTCAATTTCGCCCAGCATAATATCATATTCATCCAATATTTCATCTGATGACAGGTATATACGATCTTGCCATGAATTTTTTATACACGGATCTATTCCAATATTTTTCACCTGCCATTTAAAAGTAGCTGATTGTCCGGTGATTGCTGAATATGGAACAAAGGCAGATACAACTGTCAGATCGGTCTGTTTGTGTTGAATGTCGATCTGTGATTGGGAAAATCTTAAATTGTTATTCTCGTTTGATTCACTGATTCCTTGAAGTGCATCTGTATGAATACACACATAATAATGACCATTGATATATTCTGGAATTTTAAAGGTTTTGGTCGTCTGAATCTGGCCATTGTTTGCATCAAGGATATTTTCATGACGACTGCTGCCCAGAAAAATATCGTTTTCATCCTTTATTTGATCGTGGGACAGATAAATATAATCCAGCCAATTGGGTACAAGCGTATAGCCTGGGCCAATATTGCTGACCTGCCATGAAATTGTCAATAGTTGATCTGTCTGTATACTGTTTGGATAATCCATACTTTCGGAAACGATTAAATCTGGAAAAACATGGGTTGTTACTGTGATTGGCGCAGCGACTGGTATTTCAGTATTCACAGATCTATTAGTTGCTGGAATCAGATAATAGGGACCCATTTCAATCAATGATGGCATTTTAACCGAATAGTTTAAGGTATATAATTGTCCAGGGCGATAGTTTTCAGCATTTGTCCATAATAAAACAGCATCCTTTTCCGGCTCGATTTGCCTGTTTTTGGATAACAAAATCATATAACTGGTCGCAACAATCGAAGCCTGTCCCACATTGAAAACAGTCCATGTTAATGGAATCGTCTCGCCTGGCGAAGCCTGAGCAGGTGATGAAAACGATGTGACAATCAATTTTCCTGGTACAGGAACTTGAACTGATACAGGAATGATCGCTGTTGTCAGGTTATTCGCTTCTTGATCAAATTCTTCAACCTGATCAAAGGCATCCGCTTGAATAAACATATAATATGTATTTTCAGCAATGTCTGACGATAAGATGATCTCTTTTTCCTGAAGATATTTTTCCCCTGATGCAAGAAAGTCTGGATTACGAACTCTGGCAATTTCAATATCCTGATCGTCAATAACACGATCAGTGGACAATATCACACGGTCCATCCAGACTGTTGCACTGGTCGGTCCATTTCCTTGATTGATCACATTCCAGGCGATACTGACAGGCTCTCCAACATAAATGATATCTGGAACAATAATATCACTTACAAAAAGATCTGGATATGCACGTTGTGTATTCCAAAATGGATATGCACTGATTGTCTGATTATTATCAAAATTGTTTTCATCCTGTGTATTCTGAGCGTTGGTTTTAATCACAATCCAGTGATGCGTTTCATTTTGGTCTGGCACTGGAATGGACACTGAACGAAAGTAATGTTCTCCTTTTTTGAGTAAAACCTGACAATCGACGCTGGTAATTAAGGTATCATCACCCAAAAAAGGATCTTCCGATAAATAAATCTCATCCTGCCAGATACCCGTGGTTTCTCCTGTCCCATTATTTTGAACAAACCAGTTGATTTCAATATCCGCCCCAGGTTGCGCTTCTGGCGCATATTTAATTTGGGTAACAATTAAATCAGGCATTTCTTGTCGAATATTCAATTCGAAACGATCGGAATCTTCACCGCCGATACCATTTTGGTCTTGATCCAATAAATTACCAGCAAGGTCTGTAATTGTTGGTTCCAGTTTGAATTCAAACAGACCATCGCAGTAATGAGGTGTTATAAAAATACGATAGACATCCATTGAAATTTGTTGGATACGTTCAATGTTTAATGCGCCATTGGGGCCAACAAATGAAAGTGTGTCAACTGTAAATGTACTTAAACTTATGGACTCATTAAATGTCAGGTCAAAAGTGGATAAGGCGTTGTTCTGCTTGCCAAACAAGGAATGGAATAAAATTCGGGGCCCCTGATGGTCTATAACAAACTGGCACACATACTGATCCTCAGTCGTTTCTCCGCAAATATTATCCTGATCCTGATTCATGAAATTTCCAGAAAGATCGGTTATCTCCGGCCCCAGCCTTAAGGTGTAAGCTCCGGATACGATTGGATTATTCAAAAATAATTCATATTGGTTTTCATCATGTTTTGTAATCTTTTCAACGATATGATTCGCACCATTTTCATCAACAAGTACAATATCATGGATACTGAACGAATCTTCAGTGATTTCTTCATTAAATTCTATAATAATATGCGTAATTGGCCCTTTGACACGTTCGTTAGGATATCGGGCTACAACATAGGGTCCTGTTTGATCTTCCAATTGAAAATAGCCTGTATAAACATCATCAATGGCTTCATAAAAAAGATCATCACCATCCTGATCCATTCCTGAACCATCTTTCCCAGAAATATCAGGCCCGACAGTAATGGTATATGCACCTTTTGTTTCCTGAGAATTAAAGAATATGCTGGCTGTGTTTTGATTCCATTCCAGATTGGTATTCAAAACAAGTGGGCCTTGAGGACCTGTAATAGCAATGTCATTCGTATCAAAACTTTGAATATCAATCTCACGATTAAAGCGAATATCAACATGATCAATGGGCAAAGGCGTATTTTCAGCAGGAAAGTGTTCAATCACCCAGATCCCACGATTCGATTCATCATCGACAATTGTTATGGTCGCCAATGCAGGTATAAAATCGTTAGCTTTGGCTTCAATATTCACCATTTTTTGGCCATCATGCTTGCTGTTGTCCACTACAGTTATTTCAAATGTTGACATGGTGTAACCAGAAGGCAAGGTTATGGATTGCGGTACAATTAAATGATTGGATAGGCTGCTTTGAATTTGAATGACAAGTTCGTTTTCACTGACTGGGTTCACATAAATCTGCCCTGTCAGCTTTCCTTTGTTTTCAGGCAAAGTGTCTGGTAGTATAAATTGAAGTGTTTTTGGTATCTGATAAGGATAATGGAGTATGCTGCCATTGGCGCCACCAATGAAAATATCTGTGTTTGATCGCCCCCACACCGCATTTATATCTGATTCACAGGGGAAGTTTATTAATTGCCAGTTTTTTCCATCATAAAAACTGAGACTGCCATGATTACCCGCAGCATAAAGATGTTTGCCGTGCCCCCACATTGACATAACATGATCTGATATTGGAAACGGGTCAAGTTGCTGCCATTGATTACCATCAAATTGGATTATTTTTCCATATTTGCCGGCTGCAAAAATCTTATCCGGTCCTGAGCCCCAAACAGCATATAACCTTTCTGTTGTGGGAGTTTCCATTGTTTGCCAGACGGCACCATCATAATGAATTACTGTACCATTCTTACCCACTGCGAATAAACAGTTTGGTGTATAAGCCCAAATATCATAAAGCGTCTGAGTTGTTGATGATTCACGCAATTCCCAGGAATTGTTCACATAATGCATCACCAGACCACGTTCCCCTACTGCGATAGCTGTTTGATCAATTACGCTGATTGCATGAATGTCCGAATTTGTTTGAGATTCTATGGCTTCGAATACCTGACCATCAAGTTTTGCCATAAATCCAGATTCGCCCACTATAAATGTGTTGTATTCATTTCCTGAAATATCATTTAAATCATTTGATGTGACCTGACTGTGAAAATGCCATGTATTATTTTGCATGGATAAAATGATACCTGAATGACAGACTGCAAATGTATCTGATGAATTTCCCCAGATTGCATTGACACTATGATTGGGGCTATCAATATCATCATACCAGAGACTGTCATTTTCACGTATAAACTGGCCATTTTCACCTACTGCGACAAAGCCTTTATCTATAAGGCCCAGACGATTTATACCTTGATTGCTTACAAAAACCTGTTTCCATTGCATATCCTGAAATATAAAAATTTGGCCCTTATTATCTGATACATATATATGATTGGTATCCCCCCAGATGTGCGTGAGAAAAACATTGGAATCAAATGTTCCCAGCTCCTTCCAATGAGCTCCATCAAAGGAATATACACAGGATTTTTGCTGCCAGTTTACATCAAAGTAGGTACCGCAAATATAGATTAGACTTTGATCCAATCCCCATATACCATTAAAATAAGCCAGCTTCGGGCTTTGAAAGACATTCCATGTTGTTGTATCAAAATGAAGAAGCGTACCGGCTGTACCAGCCACAAATATGTGTTGTCCAAAACCAATCGCATCATTCAAAGTGTTGTCTGTAGGAGACGCTACAGGATGCCAGGACTTGTTAAAATAATGAAAGATAGTACCCGCGTTTCCAAAAGCAAAAATATTATCTTCCGATAATGCCCACAGAGCATTGAGGGGTTGTTGAGATATGTTATATATGATCCATTGATTATCAATGAAATGAATTGCCTGGCCCTTATCTCCCACTGCCACGCGATAATTGTCATTTGCCCATATGGATTTAATATTTTGATTGGTTTCAATATGATGCTCTTGCCATCGAATACCATTATAGCTGATAATTGTTCCCAGTGCACCGCCAGCGATCAACTGATTCTTTGAGGGCGACCACAACGCATACAAATGATTGCCCTGAAATGTCGGGTTTTGCCACTGCCACTCAAGTTGTCTTGCAAAAATTGTCTGTGATATTAAGACAATAGCAACTATTGTGAACATGGGCATGTTTATAAACAATCGTCTGACCATATCGTTTCCTGTAAAAATCGACAACATTATTAAATACGGGTTGTGTTTTATGTTAGCTGAAAACCAAAAGATTTATCCAAGATTTGCCTCAATCAAATGAAAGAGGTTGAAGATCGTTTGAGTCCGGTTGTCAACTCAGTGTTGGAAGGAAAAAACAACTCTATCTATCCATTGCCGACAGTCGAAAATTATTGCTAATCTTAGAAAGTCAGGCGTTTTTTACTCTAAATACAGGTGGACAGAATATTAATGTTCTACGTACAGTTAAATCCAAGCAAATAAATAGGAACGCTTCACGCAATCCGCTTAAATAATTAAATACAATTCATTTTTTATTATGAATTAATGATTTTCAAGTGTCTATATGAAGTTGAGTAAAAAATCAAGAAAAAAATATATAAGAATTACAATATGATCGAATTTTTTTCCTTTCATTTAATCAAGCAAAATCTACCTGGAAATATGCAAAATATACGCCACTAATTGGTAAGTTATTAATTAATTAATTATGTTATTTATGATTTCATCAATAATGATTTATCCGAGAATCTCGTTATGATGTTATGTATTTTTATGAAATTGTTATTGATTACCACGATGTATTCTTGGGAAATAGGAATTATCGTTTATTCCTGTTGTACAAATCCCATAAAAATGCTATAATTATAATTTTAATTTTAATTTAAAAGTGGGCAGCCAAAAAACTGCCCGAAAAGAGGTATGTTATGTTAGATATATTAGAAGATATGAGACGGACCCATCATTGCAATGCTTTGACAGCCAAAGATATTGGAAAAAAAGTTACCCTTGCCGGTTGGGTACACCGACGACGTGATCATGGTGGTGTGATATTTGTAGATTTACGAGATCGAGAGGGGATTACACAAGTTGTTTTCAATCCTGAAATCAGTCAAGAAATTCATGAGCGTGCGCAGGTTCTTCGGAATGAATTTGTTCTTTGCGTTGAAGGCAATGTTTCAAAACGTCCTGATGGCATGATTAATGACAAACTCTATACGGGTGATATTGAAGTTATGGTTACGACACTAAAAATATTGAATGCTGCAAAAACCCCCCCCTTTATGATTGAAGATTCTCTTGATGTTTCAGAAGTTGTTCGATTAAGTTCCAGACACATTGATCTCAGGCGCCCACACCTTCAGAAAAACATTATTCTTCGACATCGCGCTGCACAGACAGTGCGAGAATATCTGAACAGCCTTGGTTTTCTAGATATTGAAACACCTTTTCTGACACGGAGTACTCCCGAAGGCGCTCGCGACTATTTAGTTCCTTCACGTATCAATCATGGACAATTCTATGCATTGCCGCAGTCTCCTCAATTATTTAAGCAATTATTGATGATTGCTGGATATGATAAATATTATCAGATTGTGCGATGTTTTCGTGATGAAGATCTTCGTGCAGATCGTCAACCAGAGTTTACGCAAATAGATATTGAAATGTCTTTTGTCGGTGAAAACAATATTATGGCCATGGCTGAAGGGATGATCCGATCAGTATTTAAAAATGTTATTGATGTCGATTTAACAGGCCCTTTTCCTCAAATTACATTTGCAGAATCCATTGAACGCTTTGGTCTGGATCGCCCTGACATGAGATTTGGGCTTGAATTGTGTGATATCAGTGATATTGTTAAAAATTCTGGATTTAAAGTTTTTTCTCAAGTGATTAAAAATGGCGGTATCGTTAAAGCATTGAATGCCAAAGGATGTATTAATTTTTCAAGAAAAGAAATTGATGATCTTACTGAGTTTGTTGCTATTTATAGAGCAAAGGGCCTGGCCTGGATAAAGGTCAAAGATAATGAATGGCAATCTCCTATTACAAAGTTTTTTTCTGATGATGAAAAAGAAAAAATGAAAGACAGAATCAATATGGAACCAGGTGATCTTGTCTTTTTTGTAGCAGATCATCCTAAAATTACCAATGATGCCCTGGGCTATCTGCGAAATCATCTGGGAAAAAAACTTGGATTGATCAAACATGATGATTATAAATTTGTATGGGTTACTGAGTTCCCATTGATGGAATATGATGATCTTGAAAAACGTTATCAGGCACTTCATCATCCTTTTACAGCACCTATGGATGAGGATTTGGATCGTTTGGAAAAGAATCCGCTGGCAACAAGATCAAGAGCTTATGATATGGTGCTCAATGGCATTGAGATAGGGGGAGGCAGCATTCGTATTCACCAACGCGATGTTCAGGAGCGTGTGTTTAAATCCTTGGGTTTGTCTGAAGCAGAATACAAACAAAAATTTGGATTCTTTCTGGATGCTCTGGATTCTGGTGCACCACCTCATGGTGGTATTGCCTTTGGTTTTGATCGTCTAATTATGTTGCTGTGTAATCAACCATCTATTAGAGATATTATTGCCTTTCCTAAAACACAAAAAGCGACCTGTTTGTTGACAAAAGCACCTGCTGAAGCAACTTTTGAGCAATTGGATGAGCTTTCCATTCGTTTAAAACAGACGATAAAGGAAGACAGTCAGGAATAATCAGCTATGAAAATTCAATGCCCGAAATGCAATACATCTTTGAAAGTCAATAAAAAGATGCGCCAAAATACAGCTCGGGCTCGATGTGGTCATTGCAAACATATTTTTCGCATTACGATTAAACGATTTTTTCAAACCCGTTGTCCGGATTGTCAAACCGCACTCAAAATACCATCCAGTCGGATTACAAAAAAATCTATTCGGCTGCGATGTTATCAATGTCAGTGCGTTTTTACCTATGAAGCTGTTGCTGAAATCAGACCCAAAGATCATTTAAAAAAACTCTATACAAGACATGAAAAAAAATTAAGGCGCCTGTTACTTGTTTATAGTGGACAGACTTATTCAGAAATTGTTCATTATGTTCAACAGGAATTACAGAATCATGGCCATGAGTTGCGTTTTGCGTTTGATAATTCGGAAACCAATCAAAATGTTTTGCTTGAAAATGGATTTTCCTGGTTATCAGAGGATCTGGATCGTGCATACATTCTGTTTTTTATGAGCGATGAAACAGTTCATCGTCCCAATGGCACATGTTTGCATTCACTTCACCTTGCATTGGATCGGGGCTTACCAATATTGACGATTCGTTTGGATGACTGTATGCCGCCAATGCTGGTTGCCCATCGCTCTTTTGTATATTTGACCAATCCTGACACGTATGAACAAACAGTCAATGCCCTTGCATTGATTCTTGAGGAAGAAAATCCCGATCCTGCGCGCATGTTTGAAAATAATCACATGCGAATCAGACGAATGCTTCGTCCTTTACCATTTGAAGGCATGATACCTGGATATTTGTTACGTTTCTCAGGTCGTTCGGATTTATTGGATCAATTAACACAATGGGCCAAAGATCCATCGCGAGAAAAAGTCATGATGCTTACTGGCAATGCAGGAACAGGTAAAACAGCTATTGCTGCCTGGTTTGCATGTTTTTCAGAACATGCTGCTGGTTTTCATATTTGCCGATATGGCGATCGGCATATGAGCGATCCCCGACGATGGATTCTTTCTGCGGCTTACCAGCTTGCCTTGTTTCTTCCTGATTATTTTCAGCACTTATGCACGATCAATCTGGAAAAAATTGTTTCATATTATGATAACAGAACCTTATTCGATCATTTACTGGTTCAACCTTTTTACAGGATTCATTGTGATAAAATATTACCTTCCATAATGCTTATGGATGGTTTGGATCAGGCAACGCGGCATAATCAAAACAAATTGGCAGAACTTCTCGCCCTTGAGTGGGAACGAACCCCATCATTTTTAAAAATTCTGATAACAACGAGAGATGAACCTGAAGTCATAACAGCTCTGGTCAAACTAAATCCTGAAATAATCAACATTTCAAATAAACAGCACGACCTGGATGCCCGACAATATATTTCACGCTATATGCATCCTTATACACCAGATGACATGTCAATTGAGCGGGCAACAAACATAATATTTGAACGTAGTGAAGGCATTTTTTTGTATATTGAATGGCTGCGTCGCGAATTATCACAGGGACGAATTGGACCTCACGACATCCACAACTTGCCACAGGGCTTGAATGGCATGTATACTTGGTTGTTTCAGACGCAATTTCATGAACAAAATGCATATGTTCAAAATATTCGGCCTCTTTTGGATGCCATGTCTGCGGCTCAGGAGCCACTCAGTCTGGAAATGATTACCCATCTTATTGATTGGGAAATCCATGACAGACAAAATTTACACAATATATTGGGCATGCTTTTTTCTGTAACAGATAATTGTTTCCATTTTTTTCATCGATCACTGGGGGATTGGCTCAGGAATCCTGATTTATCAAAAGATTATACGATTCACGAACATAATGGACATTGCGAACTTGCCCGATTGGGCATGGAATCATATGCTAAAGGACTGGGTCATTTGCCTGAATATATGCTGGCCCACCTGCCTTTTCATTTATGTCTCGCACAAGACTGGGATAATTTGGTGCAGATATTGACAGATTTGAAATTTATTGAAAAAAAATGCAGCGCCGGCATGACCTATGATCTGGTGCGAGATTTTGAAAATACGATATGGTCATTACCTGATTGCCGCCCTTTGATAGAGAATCAAAAAAGACAAAGCCAAAGATGCCAGGAATATACAGAAGCCATTATGGCGTTTGCTCGTGGAGAATCTGAATTTCCCGATACTGTTTACGCCACGCAGCCATTGAGTGATGCAGCCATTGCGGCAGAAAACAAACGCTTGATGACATCCCCAACCCGACAGGATAGGATATTTGCATTTTATCGTTTTATTTTTTCACAAAGGCACAATCTTGCACGATTTTCATCAATTCCTGGTTTTTGCCTGCAACAGGCTTACAATTATCGTAAGATTGGCCCGGTTGCCAAAGCATCACGAGATATTTTGAATCAAGGTATAAACCATATCATTTTGGAACAAATTACTTCTCACTCACTTGAGCAATCTCTTCAGCCAGCTCTTTTAAGAACATTGACTGGACATAGCAGCTGGGTTATTTGCACAGCCATGACACCTGATGGTCAGGTCGCAGTTTCCGGTAGTGTTGATGAAACACTTCGGGTATGGTCACCGGAAATGGGTGAATGTCTGCGTGTTCTTCGTGGGCATAAAGATATCATTCATGATGTTAAAATTACGCCTGATGGGCGTTACGCGCTTTCAGCCAGTCAAGATCAAACAGCTCGCTTATGGCAATTATCTTCAGGTCAATGTCAACAAATTTTTGACTATCACCATGCAGGCGTCACATCCACAGCGATAACACCTGATGCCAACACAGGTGCATCAGCAGATCGAATGGGATGGATTTATATTTATCAGGTAAAGGAAGCAAAATTGCTTTATCAGTTAAATACCAAAATACCTGTTCAACAAATTGAAATATCGCCCAATGGTAAACGATTATATATTGCATTCCAGGATATGCCACTTCATGTGTGGCATATCTCAACAGATAGCAAACATGAAGCCTTGACTGATATTGTTGTTCACAATTCTTTTGATATTACGCCAGATGAACAGCGAGTTATTGTCAATGCAAATGATGGCTCAGCTATTGTATGGGATATGGTATCTGCAAAACAATTGCAACTTTTTGATGGACATGAAGGTGGCATCGAAAGCCTTCGTATAACACCAGATGGTCGACGAGCTATCAGTTGCGGCCATGATAAAATAATTCGGGTATGGGATACTGAAACAGGCGCGTGTTTTCGAAATTTCCAGGAACATACACGTCGGGTGGTGAGTGTTTGTATTCGTTCTGATGCCCGGCAGGCTATTTCTGCAGGCCTGGACAAAACGCTTCGGGTATGGGATATTGAAACTGGAAAATGTATTCAACACATGGAAACCCATTCTTTCAGTGTTAACAGCATGTGTATTTCCCAGGATGGAAAAACAGCTATCTCCGGTAGTCTGGATAAATTGATCTGTTTGTGGGATTTAGCTGAAGGTACATGCAAAAATATATTGGAAGGTCATACCAGCTCGGTTGAAAGTGTCAATTTAAGTTCTACAGGCAATTGGGCAGTAACAGGCAGTCGAGATAAAACAGTACGCGTGTGGGATATTCAAACAGGTGATTGTGCCCAGATACTAAGTGGGCATATGGATGATGTATACAGTGTTTGTATATCCAGTGATGGTAAACGTGCGGTTTCAGGTAGTCGCGATAAAACCTTAAGAATTTGGGATCTAAACACAGGTCGCTGTTTAAAGACATTGAAAGGCCATTCATTAACAGTTGGCAGCGTTCGATTAACACCTGACAAGCGATACGCGGTATCTGGCAGTCGTGATCGCACAATTCGGATTTGGGACATTGAAAGCGGGAAATGTTTAAAAACATTGGAAGGCCATCAATTGGCAGTGGAAAGCATCATCGTAAGCCCCTGTGGAAAAAAATTGATATCTGCAAGCCGAGATCGAACAATTCGTGTGTGGGATATACAATCCGGTGTGAGTAAACAAGTTTTGTTGGGACATACCGGTTGGGTCAAAACAATTACCACAACACCGGATGGTAATTATATTATTTCAGGAAGCTGGGATTGTACACTTCGCGTTTGGAATATCTACACCGGTGAATGCCTGGCTGTTTTTCAAACTGAATATGGTGTGAGTGCACTCTCTGAAATAACAAGAAATGGGCGCTTTGCCTGTGGAACAAAAATGGGGAAAGTGATACTGTTGCGCTGGATGAATGCTTAAATCATTATATTCAAAAATCCTGTAGTGTTCACCACCTTAATAAATAAGGAATGCTCGGAAAATAATGTCCCCATTCGGTAAAGTCAGACAAGTCGGACAGGTCAGACCAGTCTGACCTGTCCGACTTGGAAATGGGGAACTTATTTTCAGAGATTTACTAAGGAATGCTCGAAAAATAAA
>Ga0272440_1001707_pt1 | contig 17741 bp, 17 predicted proteins | sample SSMMMBAug17_FD_192440 | JGI IMG/M metagenome (GOLD analysis project Ga0272440, IMG submission 192440) | Marine sediment archaeal communities from Little Sippewissett salt marsh, Falmouth, MA, United States - SSM-MMB-Aug17 | ecosystem: Environmental > Aquatic > Marine > Wetlands > Sediment ...
GAAAAAACTGGAAAGAAAAAAACAAAAATTTGTAGAGATAACGAAAACGAAAAAAACTGTTTTTATTACAATGGTCACTTTTTTTGGCACAAAAGAAAATGATTATTACCGAGAAATTATTGCCAACCAGGTGATTGTAAATGATTTATAAATTTGGATGTAAACCTTTGCATATCGGGAATGTTGTTGATAATGTGAGCAATTTTCAATAAAAAGGAAACAGAATGTTTTTTTTAATATAATACAGCAGTACCTGTCAATCCTGACAAACATTATTGTTTATCACCACTTGAACGAATGCATTTAGAAGAAATCCTGTATTTGATCGAACAAAAAAAATATTTTATCCTTCAGACTGGAAAAACATCCGGTCTTCTGGCCCTAATGGCGCATATCAATCAAAACTATAATTTGAACTGTATATATATGAATGTAGAATGCGCCCAAACAGCAAGGGAGAATGAGAATGTTCATGAAGGGATGAAATCAGTTATTCAGGAATTGGCCATTCGGTCTAAAATTTATCTAAACAACACGTTAATAGAAAATATGCTAACAAAGCTGTTTGATGAAACAGCCAATATGGCTCTGTTTTTAATCAAGCGTTAACGACTTTATGTGAAAATTTGTCAAATCCCCTGGTACTTTTTATTGATGAGGTAGTTGCTTTGGTAGGTTATACATTAATTTCATTGTTAGGACAACTTCGAGCTGGATACGATAGAAGGCCTGCTAATTTTCCACTATCTGTCATTTTATGCGGTGTTAGAGATATTCGTGATTACCGAATTCATTCAGACAAAGAAAAGACCATAATTACTGGCGGAAGTGCATTCAATATTAAAGCAATGTCCTTAAGGCTGGGTAATTTTATTCAATCTGAAGTTGAACAATTACTTGAAGAACATACAAAAGAAACCGGTCAGAGATTTGATGTACAAGCAAAAGATTTGATTTGGAAGTATACCCAAGGCCAGCCCTGGTTGGTGAATGCTCTGGCTTATGAAGTTTGTTTTGAATGCAAGGAAAATCGTAATCGTGAACAAATCATAACTGAGGACTATGTCATCCAGGCAAAAGAAAACTTGATTATAAGACGAGAAACACATTTAGACCAATTGGCGGATAAGCTCATTGAGCAAAGAGTGCGAAACGTTATCGAGCCCATGATTCAAGGAATATATATTGACAAAATCAATCCAGACGATGTCCAATATGTCATGGATTTAGGTCTAATCAATAAAGAGCATTCAGAACTGAAAATTTCAAATCCCATTTATCAGGAAGTGATTCCACGAGAATTAACAGTATAATTTGGCATCAAAATTTAAATCAACATGGTATATTGCAAATGATGGCAGACTTGACATGCCAAAACTACTTGAAGCATTTCAAGAATTTTTTAGAGAACATTCCGAACATTGGGTTGAAAGGTTTCAATATAAAGAAGCTGGCCCTCAATTGTTATTGCAAGCTTTTCTTCAACGTGTCATTAACTCCGGGGGACGAATCGAAAGAGAATATGGATTAGGACGCGGTCGTACAGGTTTAATGGTAATTTGGAATCATTCCCATGGCATTCAAAAAGGAATTAATAAACCCTATTTATGCCGAAATTATTCCTCGTCAACTGACTTTTAGTACCCAAAATACGATTCATCATCAATCAGACTGGTATGTAACAGATTCAGGCGCTTTAGATATGTCGAAATTATTAGAAGCATTTCAGGAATTTTTTAGAGAACATTCCAAACATTGGGTTGAAAGATTTCAATACAAAGAAGCTGGCCCCCAATTGTTATTACAGGCTTTTCTTCAACGTGTCATTAACTCCGGGGGACGTATCGAGAGAGAATATGGATTAGGTCGCGGTCGTACAGATTTAATGGTTATTTGGCATTATCCACAAGGCATTCAAAAAGAAGTTATTGAACTGAAAATTTTATACAGCAATCTTGATAAAACCATATCCAAAGGGCTTGAACAAATTAATGAATACCTGGATCGTTGTGCACAAAATGAAGGGCACCTTGTAATATTTGATAGACGTGAATCTATTACGTGGGATGAAAAAATTTTTTGCGAACAAAAAATGTATAACAATAAGACCATAACTATTTGGGGGATGTGAAAAGCAAATCTTTTGAATTACCAAAAATTTGGATTGCAATTTCATAATATCTGAACCTTGATTTGACTGATTTATAAAATAACCAAATAGATTTGATGAGATCGGAAGTCTCCTTATGTATTTAAAATATTGGCTTTCTGTGATTATATAATAAATGAGATAGGTGAAATAAGAGTTTATGCGAGACAATATAATTTAGGTGTCGTAATAGATACAAGTAAACCTTTATTATAGTATCTAATTTTTTTACCGATATATATTTTCGAGAAAAAATTGTGCTCAATTTTTATATGATCACTTAGATTTAAAAAAAAACGATCAGCCCATTATTAAAATGTTTGAAAGTCTGAAAGTCTATTTATTTAAATAAAAGTTAATCAGGAAATAGAAAAACAATTAATACTGGGGGAAAAGAACTTCATAAAAGAAATATAATAAAATCAATTAAGCAATTACTTATAATTGATGATTGTCCAAATCATCCAATGGCTTAAAATGATTTAAGCATAATTCACTGGAATATGGATAACAAGGACATAGGCTTAAATACTTAAAGAGAGTTTTGGACTATAATTCGAAAAATGTAATAAATAGAAATAATTTAGAACGAATACTAATCAATTTCAATAAAAATATTTAACAAAAGAGTGTATGATTATGCTAAATAATAAAATAGTATTAATAACTGGCGGCACTGGTTCTTTCGGTAAAAAGTGTACTGAAATGATTCTGTCGAGATATAAGCCAAAAAAGCTTATCATTTTTAGTAGAGATGAGTTAAAGCAATATGAAATGGCACAGATATATTCGGATCATAAGTTTCCATGTATTCGATATTTTCTTGGTGATGTTAGAGATAAAGAACGTTTACATAGAGCGTTTCAAGGTGTTGACTATATTATCCATACCGCAGCTCTCAAACAAATTCCTTCCACAGAATACAATCCCTTTGAAGCAGTAAAAACAAACATTATTGGGGCTTCAAATATAATCAATGCAGCAATTGATCAAAAAGTTCAAAAAGTCATTGCTTTAAGTACAGATAAAGCGGTAAATCCAATAAATTTATATGGTGCAACAAAGCTTTGTTCGGATAAACTTTTTATTGCAGGAAACGTTTATTCTGGAGATGTTAGAACAAAATTTTCAGTTGTGCGTTATGGTAATGTTATATGTAGCAGGGGGAGCGTAATTCCTTTTTTTAACAAAATTAAAAAAGAAGGGTTTTTGCCAATTACAGATATTAGAATGACACGTTTCTGGATTTCTCTGGAACAAGGGGTAAATTTTGTATTGAAATCTTTTGAATTGATGGAAGGTGGTGAAATTTTTATTCCTAAACTTCCCAGTATGAAAATAATTAATTTGGCAAATGTGATTTGTCCTCATTGCGAGAAAAAAATTGTTGGAATAAGACCTGGAGAAAAAGTGCATGAAGTTTTAATTTCAAAAGATGAGGCACGAAATACTATTGAAATGGATGATTATTTCATTGTTAAACCATGCATTCATTTTTTTAATTCCTCACTGGATGAAACGAATGAAAAGAAAACACAAGCTGATTTTGAATACAGTTCAAATAATAATTCATGGTGGTTAGAAGAAAATGATTTGCAAATGTTAATGACAAAAGAAAATGATTGATAAAGAGAACTATAACCGGAAAAGACCAGAAGTGATTCCTTATGGATCTCAATCCATTAATGAAAAAGATATTGAAGCTGTATGTTCGGTACTTAGATCTGACTGGCTAACAACAGGACCAATGGTAGAAACTTTTGAAAACGCTTTTGCTTCTTTTGTGGGTTCAAAATATGCTGTTGCTGTTTCCAGCGGAACAGCTGCATTACATTGTGCAATGTATGCACTGGGAATAAAAAAAGGTGACGAAATTCTTGTTCCTGCTATTTCATTTGTTGCAACAGCTAATTGCGTTATATATCAAGAGGGAAAACCTGTTTTTGTAGATATAAATCCGGATAATATCTTAATTGATACTCAAAAAATCGAAAAACATATTACGCGCAAAACAAAAGCTATTATAGCAGTTGATTATTCAGGACATCCATGTGATTATGACGAATTAGTAGAAATTGCAAATAAATATGGTATTGCTTTGATTTCTGATTCCTGCCACTCGTTAGGAGCTAAATACAAAGACCGTAATGTTGGTTCTCTTTCTGATATGTCCATATTTAGTTTTCATCCTGTAAAACATATTACTACCGGCGAAGGGGGAATGATAACGACAGACTCAGTTGAATACGCTACTCGGATAAGACAATTTCGTAATCATGGAATAAATAATGATCATAAACAAAGAGAACGTCAGAAGACACATTTTTATGAAATGTTAGATTTGGGATATAATTACCGTATTACTGACATTCAATGTGCATTAGGGGCGTCCCAACTAAAAAGGGTTCAACATTTTCTACAAACTCGACATAAAATAGCAAATATCTATACAAACGCATTTAAAAATATTGAATATATTCAACCTTTAAAAGTAAATGAATATGTTACTAGCGCTTATCACCTATATGTAGTAAAGCTTAAAAACCTGAATAGATCAGAAGTTTTTAACAAATTACGTGAAAAAAAAATTGGTGTTAATGTTCATTATATGCCGATTTATTTACATCCTTACTATAAAAAAAAAATTGGAACAAAAAAAGGATTATGCATAAATGCAGAGAAAGTTTATGAGCAGATTATTTCTCTACCAATTTTCGTAGAAATGACCACTGCTGATTTGCAATATATAATTGAATGCATCAATAAACTAATGGATTGAATAAAAATTTTTTAATTTTATATTACTTGAAGTAAAGAAAGATGAGTGACAATATACTTATAATTGCTGCACACCCTGATGATGAAGTTCTTGGTTGCGGTGGGACTATTGTTAGACATGTAAGCAAGGGCGATAATTGTTATATTACCCTCTTGGCAGAGGGCATTACAGCGAGAGATAATATTCGCAATTCAGATAATCGGAAATTAGAAATTGAAACTCTTAAGGGGCAATCTAAAAAAGTTGCACGATTACTCGGTGCACATGAAGTAGAATTGAATTCCTTTCCTGATAACAGAATGGATAGCATTAATTTAATAGATGTTGTTAAAGTTGTTGAAAAAGCAATTGATAAATTCAGGCCAGATGTCATATACACTCATCATTACGCAGATTTGAACATTGATCATCAGATAACAGCCAAAGCTGTTGAAACTGCAACCAGGCCAATAATTGGAAAAACTCATTTTGTTTCAGAAATATATTCATTTGAAGTACTATCCTCAACAGAATGGTCTTTTGCCAACCAACATTGTCATTTCCATCCGAATTTTTTTGTGGATATAAAGGAAACATTAGAAACTAAAATTGAGGCATTAAGTTTATATACATCAGAAGTAAAAGATTTTCCTCATCCAAGAAGTTACGAAGCCGTTATGAACCTTTCCAAAATAAGAGGTTCCCAGGCAGGTCTCTATGCAGCAGAAGCTTTCTCTCTAATTAGAAAAATAACTTAAAAGAAAAAAGCTAAATTGAGCTAATTATGAACATATCGAACGATTATAAATTAACCTACATTCCATTAAAAGTCATGAATAAAAAAATTTTTAATGATTATAGTTGCATAGAGTATCAATCTAACAATAAACCAGTAGCAATAGTTGAAGGAAGATACTTAAATTGGGACAGTGATATTCTGGGTGTTCCTTGCGCCAGAATTGACTCTCTTTGGGCCGACTCACAAAAAAATATGGATAAACTAAATGTCGCTTTATCTAATATTTTGTTAAAAATGGATAATGATGGAATTAGACTATGTGATATCAGGATTGGGATGCATTCTTTTGATATGATTCATATAGCAGAACATAATGGATTTAAATTAATGGATGTTCTAAATATATATTTAAGCAAAGGAGAATCGTATCAAAAAAATTCAAATTTTAATCAAAATTTTCGAATTATGGCCAATCCCACTCTTTCTGAAAAACAAGTTATTCAAGCGGAAAAAATCGCAATGAAAGCTTTTAATTATTCCCGTCTTTATCAAGATAAAAACATTGCTCCTCATTTATGTGATTTTTTTTATAAATCATTATTTAAAAATCTTCTAAAAGATCATAACAGTGAGATTGGGATCGCATTAGAAAAAGATGAATCTGTTGCAGGGTTTTATATTGGATTTATGGAAACTGATATTAGGCTAAAAGGGGGATTTGGTTATCTTTGGATAATTGCAACAGCTTCACATCATATTGGAAAAAGGATTGGGTCTCAGTTGCTCTGTACTTTTTTAAATACGATGCATAAAACTTGTAGCTTAATAGAAATTGGTACCCAAATTAATAATTATCCTGCAAATATCCTCTATAAATCTAATAATCTTTCTGTAGTAGCGAATGTTGCGACATTTCATCGCTGGAACGAATAAAAAAGATATATTAACAATGAATCATTCAATCATCATAATAACTGGGGGGAATTCGGAAATAGGTTTAGGTCATTATCAAAGGTGCGTAACAATTTCGTATTTTTTGTTCAAATTATACCATATTGAAGCCAAATACATTATTTTCAGGAATTCAGATAAAGAATTTCTTTTAAACAATAAATGTCAAATTATCTATCAAATAAATGAAAAAAATGGGAACAGTGATGCGCTGAATATTGTTGACATAGCGCGTAAAGAAAAAGCAGGCTTGATTATTACAGATTCATATATCCTCCCATGTAGATTTTATTCAATTTTAAGAGAAAAGTTACCAACAATACCGGTTATTGCTATTGATGATAATGGAGAAAAAGCAAATTATCCGGTTTCAGGCTATATATGCTGTAATTTAGCAGCGAACCCAAATTTATATCCATCGGCATTATTAAAATATAGTGCTATCGGACCAGCTTTTTTTCCTCTTAGAAAAGAGTTTATTAATTGTAAAACCTCACCACAAATTGGAAAAAAAATTGTAAAAAGGATACTGATAACAATGGGGGGCTCTGATCCTGATAATCAAACCGATAGGATCGTAAATATTGTCAAAAAGTTCCATCAATTAGAAACAATTGATATCCTGGTAGGCCCTGCATACAATTCAGTCGATCATTTAATAAAACAAATCGCTAATGATAAACGATTTATTCTCCAACATGCACCTCCAAACGTTGCATTAGTCATGAATAAGGCTGACCTGGCAATATCCAGTGGAGGCATTACATGCCAAGAATTATTATATTTGGGAATACCCCTTGGGGTTTTAATTCTTGCAGATAACCAAAAAGCTGTTGCCAAAGCCATAGAGTGTAACAATTGGGGAAAATCCTTAGGATATTTTAGTACTATCTCAAACGTTGACTTGAGCCTTCGATTGGAAGATTTGATAAAAACATCTTCATTTTTCCGAAAATCTATAAACAGAAAAAAAATTATTGACGAAAAGGGAGGGGAAAGAATTGCTAAATACGTTGAAAATTTTTTGAAAGATTATCATTCAGACATATATAAATATGATGAAATATCATCAGAATATAGATCTTCATCACAAAGTTCCGAAAATTATCAAAAAGTAAAATGGGGATCTCAGGCTGGGATGTTTAATCGTTTTCAACTGGCAATTAAACAAATTGATTGGCAAGATGTCAATTCATGGCTTGACGTTGGTTGTGGTACAGGAGATCTTCTAAAAGAAGTAGAAAAAGAACATAAAATAGATTCTTTTTCAGGTGTGGATTTGACAGATTCTTTAATAGAATTATCAAAATTTTACCACTATAATACCTGCAATGTGTCCTTTAGATGCCAAAACTTTTTAGAGCCAATATCAAATGAACCTTTTGATCTGGTTACATGTATTGGTGTTCTTCACAAATGTGGAATTTCTTTGCGAAAAGCAATTAGTAGATTAGCTGAACTAACCAAACGAAATGGTCAACTTTTTATTACAACAAAAAATCGTGACTGGGTCAGATTCAACGAACCATGTTATGTTCCATACCCTGGCCACCATTGGTTCCATTTGAAAGATATCCAAACGGCCTTTTTTCAATCAGGGCTTAAAATTATAAAGATGGAAGGCTTTGAACCTAGAATTCAGGGCAAACTGGGTTCACCATGTGAGATGCATAGCATTTATGTTCTGGCGAAAAAAGGACTAAAATGATGATCATAGATGCTCATGTATACTGTTTACCTCAAAGGTTACGAAAAATAAATCCAAAATTGCTACTATCTGAAAGAAAAATTATCAATGCGATTTATGAACATCCCGAAGGAGAGTATGCGTTAGAATTAGCAGCTCCTGAGGCAATATCAACGTCCATGAAAACAAATCATATTGATAAATCTGTTCTTGTCTCATTTCCATGGGGAAACCATGATTTATGTTGTGAAAATAATCATTATTTATTTGAGATAGTAAAAAATAACAGCCAATTTTTTTGGATTGCTTCAGTTCAACCTTGTAATAAAGATTGGATGAAAGAAGCTGAAAGGTGTATTAACTTAGGTGCAATTGGTCTTAAAATTAATCCTTTTTGGCAGAATTTCAATCTTGATGGGCCTGAAACCATTCAATTGATAGAATGGTTAATTCCCCAAAAAAATGTTTTCCTTATGACTCATATAGATCAAGCCTACAAACAAACAACAACATTGCCTTCTCATTTATTAAATTTTGTCTGCAAATATCCAAACGCAAAAATATTGGCTGCACACATGGGAGGTGGCTTAGGAATTTACGCTTTACATCCTCCTCTGGCAAAAACTATAAAAAATATTTGGTTTGACACTGCTGTATCTGCAACACTAAAAATGATACGCTTTTATGTAGAGGCAGGTTTAGAAAACAGAATCATTTTTGGTTCAGACTTTCCATTCAATCACAGTCACAGCCAAGGTCAGGTTTTAAATGGGATTAGTTCATTAGAATTAAGCCCTGAAACGGAAGTAAAAATTTTCAAAAATAATTTTTACTCTCTCATAAATTTAAATTAAATCTATGAAAGAAAATTGATATAATTGAAAATATTAACTGGGCATCAACCTGTTTATTTACCATGGTTAGGTCTTATACACAAAGCATCACTTGCTGATATTTTTATCCTGATGGACGATGTAAAATACCTTGAACAAGACTGGAATAATCGTAATTGCATTAAATCACCTCAAGGTAATCCAATTTGGCTGACAGTTCCAGTTGACCTTAAAAATTCCTCTTCGAATAAATTAAAAGATATACGAATAAATGACGAAAAGCATAAAAATGAACGAAAAAAATGGCAAAATATTCATTGGTCATCTATTCGGATGGCTTATGGCAAGTCCAAATTTTTTAAGAACTATATTCCTTTTTTTGAATGGTTATATTTTGAAAAAAAGTGGAGAAAGTTAACAGATTTAAATCTTGCTATTTTAAGTCAAATTTTTGAGTGGTTTGATATAAGTGCCAAAATTGTAATTGCCTCTGACTATTGTTTTAAGCAAAAAAAATCAGACCTTGTGATTGAACATGGTTTAACATTTAATGCCGACATCGTTGTAACTGGTATAAATGGAAAAAATTATATGGATACTGATAAAGCAGAAAAAAATGGTATTAAAATTGTTTTTCAAGAGTACAAGCATCCAAGATATGCTCAAAGGTTTGGTAATTTTTTATCTCACTTATCTTTTATCGATTTACTATTTAATAATGGTCAGGATAGTAGAGATATCTGTCTCAGTAATAATTTAACAAGGGAAAGTGTATGTTCTTTGATAAAACAATAAACATTGACGGCAAACTAATTGGTAAAGATCAACCCGTTTTTATTATTGCAGAAATTGGAGTGAATCATAATGGTCAGCTTTCAATTGCTAAACAAATGATTAAAAGTGCTGCTGAATGTGGAGTTGATTGTGTAAAATTTCAAACCTTTGATACTAATGAATTTTTAGCTGATAAAGATGTTAATTATGAATATGATGTAAAAGGAGAAATAATTTCAGAAAATATGTTTGATATGTTTAAACGCCTTGAACTCCCGTTAGAATGGCATAAGGAATTATTTGACTATTGCCGGAAATACGGTGTTATTCCGCTTACATCTGTTGCTGATCCTAAAATTGCTGACTTTATTGATGACTTAGGTATAGGTGGTTTTAAGCTTAGTTCTGAAGATTTTATAAATACACCTCTTTTAGAACATATTATGCAAAAAAAAATTCCTCTTATATTGTCGACTGGAATGGCGGATGAAGATGAAATAGATGATGTCCTCAATTTACTCAAGAAATACAATAAAAAAAACGTAATATTTCTTCATTGTGTTTCCATTTATCCTACTCCAGAAAATGAAGCACATCTTTATCGTATGAATGCCCTTAAGTTGAAAACAGATGCTCTTGTTGGCTATTCGGATCATACCAAAGGCATTGAAGCTGTTATAGCAGCTACTGCATTGGGAGCCTGTATTATTGAAAAACACTTTACCTTAAATAAAAAGATGGAAGGACCTGACCATACTTTTTCTTCTGACCCAAGTTTGTTAAAACTTTTAGTTAAATGCATAAAAAAAACGAAAGCAATGCTTGGAAAAACTATAATCAATCCTTCTCCTATGGAAATTGAGGCAAGAAAACAATTCAGGAGGTCAATAGTTGCTAAAGAGAATCTCCCCAAAGGACATATATTACAAAAAAAAAATATTGCATTTAAAAGACCTGGCACGGGGTTAAAACCAATCAGGTTAAAATATTGCTTAGGAAAAAAAATTACAAAAGAAATAAATCAGAATGAACCAATAGATCTTTTATATTTGAAGGATTAATTCTATTAATATATTATTGAAAAATATTGTGAATCAAACTTTAAAAAACACAATATTATGTGCATAATGTTTTGTGCAATTATATCAAGAGATAATTGATGTTTATCAGAAATCAGCGGTGCATATATAAGTGCGTTTTTTTAATTTAGTTCACATTTATTATCGATATAGATTTAAAAACTTAGAAGAGTAACTATGAATAATAGACCAACTCAGGAAACCATTTTTTCTTCATATGAAAGTGATAATTACTTCGAAAGAAGAAATAAAAGAAATGCTAAATTAAACGAAAAAAAAGACTTCCCTATGAGGCTTATAGAACTTTATGAATTGATTCCTAAAAAAGTCTTAGAAATTGGGGCAGCTGACGGAGAACGATTGTCATTAATCGCTAAAAAACATAATGCAAATGTTTATGCGATCGAACCTTCCACAAAAGCTATTTCCTTAGGAAAAAAAAAGTTTCCTTCAGTCAATTATGTGAAAGGTGTTGGGTTTGATATTCCTTTAAATGAAACCTTTGACCTTATTATTGTTAATTTTGTCCTTCATTGGGTTGATAGATCGAATCTCTTACGCACAGTCTCAGAAATTGATCGTCTGCTAAATGAAAATGGGTATTTAATTATTGGAGATTTTTTACCTTCAAATATGTCAAAAGTAATATATCATCACATAAAAGACCAAAAAGTATATACTTATAAACAAAATTATGCCTCAATTTTTTTGGCATCAGGATTATATCACTCTATATGTTTAATTACTGGAGATCATGCTTCAGATAAACTTGTCTGTGATGTCAATGAGAAAGATCGAATAGGGACATGGTTATTAAAAAAAAAATTAAATGAGCATTATGGAAAGATGTCTTACTAACTCTATAATAGAATATTCAAAACCAATTCTAATAATTGGCTGTGGCTCTATTGGAAAGCGACACATTAAAAATTTACTATCTCTAAATGCTTGTAATTTAATAGCTTATGATATTAGTGACAATTGTCGTTCAGAAGTAAACAAAAAGTTTGGCGTTAAAACGGTTGATAGCCTTGATGAAGCCTTTTGTCTGTCACCACACATTGTAATGATAACAACACCTTCAAGTAGACATATATCATTAGCCATTCAGGCTGCCCAACATGATTGTCATCTTTTTATAGAAAAACCCCTGTCTGATTCTTTACAGAAAGTAGATGATCTTATCTCAATAGTTAAAGACAAAAATCTTATTTCATTAGTTGGTTGTAATATGCGCTTTCACCCTGGTTTAATGATCATTAAAGACTTAATTGCAAATGGGACAATTGGTAAAATTGTTTCTGCTAAAGTTGAATTCGGACACTATCTTCCTAATTGGCATCCATGGGAGGATTATCGCAAGGGATATAGTGCACGAATTGATTTGGGTGGTGGGGTAATTTTAGATGCTATCCATGAAATAGATTACATTCAATGGCTGTTCGGAGATGTTGAATCTGTTTTTTGCTTTTCAGAAAACATCAAATCTCTTGAAATAGAAACAGAAAGTGTAGCAGCTATTCTCATTCGCTTTTCTAATGGTATTATAGGTGAAGTCCATTTAGATTATATACAACGTGATTATAGTAGAAATTGTCATATTATTGGTACCGAAGGAACAATCAAGTGGGATGATGTTGCAGGAAAAGTTTTTTTGTATAAAGCAAAAGAAGAAAAATGGCAGACATTTAAGAATCCTAAAGGCTGGGATTTTAATTGTATGTATATTGATGAAATAAGGTATTTTATTAGCTGTGTTCAAAAAAATGAAAAAACAACTTTAGATATAAAACAATCTGAACGAATACTAAAAACAGCAATAGCTGCTAAGAAATCAAACGAAACAGAAAAAATAGTAAAAATTAAATAGTTGATTATGAAAAATATAATAATAATTATCCAAGCTCGTATGGGGTCTACACGATTCCCAGGAAAAGTGATGACTGAAATTGTGGGATATCCAGTTCTTTGGCATATTGTCAATAGGGTTCAATGCTCAAAGTTAGCTAACGATATAGTAGTTGCAACATCTGTAAAAAGAGTAGATGATACAATTGAACAATTATGTAACGAAATGAATATCAATTGCTACAGAGGTGAAGAACTTGATGTTTTAGATCGCTATTATCAAGCTGCAAAAATATATAAAGCTGAAACAGTTGTGCGTATAACTGCTGATTGTCCGTTAGTGGATCCTTTTTTAATTGATAACATTATTGAATTATTTACTAATTCAATAACTGATTTTGCCAGCAATGTTAATCCTCCAACATTTCCAGATGGATATGACATAGAAATATTTTCGTTTTCTGCATTAGAATCAAGTTGGAAAAACGCTAATCAAAAATACCAGCGTGAACACGTAACGAATTATATAACAGAAAATCCTGATCGTTATACGAGTGTAAATTTTTTTTCACTTCGAAATCTTGCAGACTGGCGTTTAACAATTGATTATGTTGAAGATATCATAGTTATTAAAAAAATCTATCAATCACTGTATCAACCAGATTTAATATTTACCCTTGGTGACGTAATAGACTTTATTGATTCGAATCCAAAAATACTAAATATTAATTCTAAGTTTATAGATACGAACCGTGTAAATCAATAAAAAGAAATGTTATGGACAAAAAAAAATCTCTTAAAAAATCTTTTCAGCTTTGGAAAAGAGCAAATGAAATTATTCCATGCGGAACCCAGACGTTAAGTAAAGGGCCAAATATGTTTACCTATGGCGTTTTTCCAATTTATATTGATCATGGTCAGGGGGCATACGTTTGGGATGTTGACGGCAATAAATACATAGATTATCCTCTTGCTTTAGGCCCAATTACTTTAGGCTATAATTATCCATCAACAGTAAAAGCAATTAGAAAACAACTTTCTAAAGGGACAACTTTTACTTTGATGCATCCTCTTGAGGTTGAAGTCGCAGAATTGTTATGTGATGTTATACCTTGCGCTGAGATGGTTAGATTTGCTAAAAATGGTGCGGATGTAACTACTGCTGCTGTAAAAATAGCTCGTGTTGTAACCGGACGTGAACATATAGCTCATTGTGGTTATCATGGTTTTCATGACTGGTATATTGCTGGAACAGAGCATAATAGAGGCTGCCTAAAAATCTTGAAAAATTACATACACACTTTCAAATACAATGACATGGATTCCTTAAATAAAATTTTTAATTCTTACCCTAATAAAATAGCTGCAGTGATAATGGAACCCGTTTCATTTGAAAAACCAAAATCTGATTATCTCAAATTTGTTAGAGAGACTGCTCATCAAAATGGTGCTCTGTTTATTTTTGATGAAATTGTAACAGGCTTTCGAATTGCCCTTGGAGGAGCACAAGATTATTATAATATAATTCCAGATTTAGCTACTTTTGGCAAAGGTATGGCTAATGGAATGCCTTTATCAGCAATTGTCGGTAGAAAAGAGTTTATGAAAGAAGCTTCAAAAATATTTTTCTCAACTACTTATGGTGGAGAATGTCTTTCCTTGGCATCAGCTAAAGCAACTATCTCTGAGATGCGTGAAAAAAAAGTCCAGGATTATCTTTGGAGTCTTGGAAAACACTTTATGGATTCCTTAAAAAAAATACTGATAAATTATGAAATTAACAATTTTATTACAGTAAGTGGGATACCTCCTGCTTTTTGGCTTAACTTTATGGATAAATCTGGCAATGAAGATAATAATCTTAAAGGCCTTTTTTTTCAGGAAATAGTTAAAAGAGGCATTCTAATAGGTGGCTTGCAATATATATCTTTTTCACATACACAAAGTGACATTGATTATACTTTAGATGCCTTTGAAGCGGCTTGTAACATTTCTACCCAAGCTATCAAAGAAAACAGGATCGAAAGTTATCTAGAGGGAACCCCCCCAGGAAATATTTTTGTAAAGAAAAAATGAGGATTATAATGTCAAATGGTAATAGTATTAATTCTTTTAAACAAATGATTCATCGTTATTTAAAACAATCTTCTTATGTTAAAACTCTTTCTGAAGAATGTCCTTTTTTTCCTCAGCACGTTCATATAGGACCAACAAATGTCTGTAATCTACGCTGCATACATTGTCATTATCACGTCAATGAGTTAGGAAAAACAGCTATTAATAGAAAAAAAGGCATGATGACATTGGATCTTCACAGTAAAATCATAGATGAAATAGCCCCTTTAAACTGTAGTGTAACTTATGCAATACATGGTGAACCAACTTTAAATAAACATTTTTTAGATATGGTAGCATACGCAAAAAAGAATCAACTATTTACTTCATTGTTAACGAATGGAACTAGAGTTAATAATGAAATGGCTAAAAAATTATTGGAATTAAAATTAGACAGAATTGTTTTCTCATTTGATGCTGTTGATAAAAAACTATATGAGAAGATTAGAGTTGGAGCTATATATGAAAAAGTCATGTATAATATACTCAATTTTATAAAGTTAAATCATGAAAATGGACATCATACTCATGTGTGTCTCTCAATAATTCTACAAAATAGAACGAAAAATCATATTAGCAAGTATAAAAAATATTTTAATAAGCTGCCTATTGATAAAATTTTTGTAAGTAATCTGTTGACTCTCAGTGGAGGTTCTGGTGTCAGTAATGAAATTAAATTCAATGAAACAAATCATAATGAATGCAAAAACAGCTCAATATGCCGCATACCTTGGGAAGATTTAGCTGTAACATGGGATGGTGATGTCATCGTCTGCCCTCTTGACTACAATGTCTACTATAGTATTGGAAATGTATCAAAACAGTCACTTTTCGAATTGTGGAATAATGATAGAATTAAACAATTCCGAAAAGCTCAAATGAATAAAGATTTTAAATATATAGAAAAAAATGGCCCTTTATGTAGCCAATGCAACTGTCTCAATGATTCAGAGTACGATATTAGCAATTATGATGACTTTGCAGTTGAGGCGATATATCGTAATGCTATACATTATGCGAAACAACTCTTTGAAAAAAAAGAACAAGAGGTTGATAGTCACAATAAATTTCAAAATCTTTTGAAGGAATTAGACAAATTCAGCAACTATTAAAAAATCTGCTTTAATATTTTGAGATGATAGTCATTTATAATAATGGACAAAACTAACAATTAGCAAAAATATTCACAAAGGACAGTAATGGATAATAGAACAGATATTTCGATACTTCTTGAAAAGAAAGATATTATTAATCAATGCATTGAAATTTTAAGAGATGAAATACTGTATTATAACAGATATCCCATCCGTGATTATTCAACTTATGGAAAATCTTTCAGATTTAAATATTTAATATTTGAACTATCTAATATGTTTAGATTTTATTTTAATGGTAATAATATGTTTAATCCTTCACTATTATTATCTTATTACTACAATCACAAAAGCCAAATTTTTCAGTATTACAATTTTATGATAAAAGGCAATCATCTTTCAAAAAAAGACCTACCTGAAAAAATCGTCAATAATCTTGATTTATTTTTATCAACAGGGCTTATTTCAGTTGAAGCCAATACATACAAAATGAATTATCGCGTAATTAACTTATTTGGATTAATCTTGTTAGCAGATATGTATTCATTAAAAAAAAATATGGTTTGGTTAAGTTCAGATAGCCTTGCAACATCACGATTGTTTAGAACATATGTAAAAAGAAACCAATTTTTTTTTTCTAACCGAAAAAAAATAAAAATTTTAGACTTATGCTGCGGGAATGCGGTTATCGCTTTATCTTTAAATAGTTTAATTCCAGCAAACAACATACAACTATTCGGTTTAGATATTAATGAACGTGCAATTGAAATGGCTAAGCTTAATTGTTTCTTAAATAGAATAAATCATACAAAGTTCTATATTAAATCTTTATATGATTATGAGTTTAATAGAAATTTTGATATTATTGTTTCTAATCCTGCTTATGGTAGTAGTTCTTTTGAAGCCAAAAGACTTTGTCATTGGTCTGGAGAAACAGGAATTGAACAACTTGTTAAAATTTTTGAGCATATTAAGAATAATCTTAATACAAATGGATTTTTTTTTGTTATGTCAACAAGTCCTGTCGTAAATGGTAAATCATTATTGTTAGATCATCTTCAAAAATATTACACCAAAGTTTTGAATATGACTTATGAAATTCTGGAAACTTATAATATCTCAACAATGAATATTTCTTCTAGTAATTATAAAATCAGACAAAAAGCCATTATTTACGGAAATAAAAACATTTCCGGAAATGGAAAAATAAATATTATTACGAATAAATATTTCAAATGGCTTAATGCTTTTTAATAATGAGAGAAAAACATGAATAAGTTAAAAGTTTTATTTGTTTATTTACCATCTTTCTCACTGGAATATATAAATGAAGCAATAAGAAATAAAGAAGATTTAGTAACAACATTAACAATGCCCTTGGGGATTCTCTATCTTTCTTCTTTCTTAAAAAAAAATAACGATATTGATCATGTAGGGTTACTTGATTATTGTTTGCCTCTAAAAACAGTAAATCAATATGAATCGGTAGATGATTATGTTCTAAATGAAATAAACAAACAAGTGGATTTTATCCCTGATATTATAGGAATTTCACTGGTATTTTCAGCATCACACACATTTTTTGAAAAGCTAATGATATATCTTAAAAAGTTATGGAACAAATCTATAATTGTTCTCGGTGGTGAGCACGCAACTAATTGCACAAGATTTCTATTACGCAATATATCTATAGATTATTATAAGAGGGGAAGGA